>Ga0065711_1029304_pt1 | contig 36720 bp, 19 predicted proteins | sample Hoacrofraction12_FD_59098 | JGI IMG/M metagenome (GOLD analysis project Ga0065711, IMG submission 59098) | Hoatzin crop microbial communities from Cojedes, Venezuela - Epithelial fraction 12 v2 (version 2) | ecosystem: Host-associated > Birds > Digestive system > Esophagus > Crop | place... | reverse complement strand
GGGGGGGGGAGGGGGGATCCCCTTCCACTTGGTTGATCCGCAGGGAGACTGCGGGGCCAGGGGGAGTGGCGGAGCGAGAAGGGGACAAAAGCGGTGGCTGGGGCTGGCTGCCGGAGAGGGGTGCCCGGCTGAAATCCTTCACAGCGCCGGGACACAAAACCTCCTAAATCTTCATTGGAAAGTCATTAGAAATCTGTCGGTGGGGTCGGGTGCAGATTGCCGGCGGAGGGGACTCGAAAGCCCCCCCGGGCTCCACAATACCTGAAATGAACTGGAAGGGATGGGGTGGGGCTGGGAAGCAGATTTCCTGCCATAACCAAAGCCCCCTTTCAGCCTGCTTTGCAACAGTTTTACGATGTGTTAGAATTTACATTCACGTGTTGTTAACCATTCTTTGGTGAAATGAAACGTTTTATCTGTCTGACCTCAACCTTTGCCATATGCTGGTGCAAACTGTTCAACTTCAGCCTGGACCAGTTTAAGAAAGGGAGGAAAAAGAAAGAGGGGGAGAAAAAGGAGGGTCCGAAAAGCACATTGCTCTGTTGTTGCTCTTGATGGCTGCCTTCCTCTCCGTTTTCCATGGAAACATTTTGAAAGCCAACTCCAAAAAAAGAAAGAAAAAAAGGGAAAAGAAAAAGATCCTTGTTGATAAATGAATAGTGGCTCAGAACATGCCAGCTCTTCACTAATTGTCCACTTTACATATGCTCCTTCATGTCTGTCGATTCCTTTTATATTGTGGAGAGACAGCAATGAAACTTCATTATACTGCGTTAAGGAGAGGCGTATGGAATGCATTTGAAATTGATCGGAATCAGTTTTATAAGGTTTTTGTTTATTTTATCCTAATTCCCCGATTGCTTTCTCAGCCCAGTTCGTTTGAAAGAATAAGAGATGGGGGTTATGGAAGGAGAGTGATAATTTTGTGAGACAGCCTGGTAAAGACCCCACTTTGTGCTTTTGAAGATGTGCTTGGTTAACTTGCAAATTCCACCCGATTTTTCTTAGAGACCTGCACTGTGGCACTGCCCCAGTCTTGCTATTCCATTCCTCTGAAACTGGTCATGGACCTGCTTCTGCATTTTGCCTCCGGTGTCTAGATGTGGTTAGGTGTTTCTCACCTTGTGTTTTGGGTGGACTAAGCAATCCAAAGTGCACTTCCTGATATCTCGAGTGATGAATTTTTGTGGAATTGTGGTTATTTCTGTACTGAGAAATATCAGTTTTCCTTCATTCCACAGATGCCCATGGAGTTTAGTAAGAATGGTGGCACTGAGGAAATCTGGCCTCAGCCTCCTGAATGGTCTTGAACTAGTCCCTAAGGAGGATGTCCACACAGGTGCTGCAGCATTCTCACATTCAGCAGCAGGGGGGCTTTGGGATCAAAAAAGCTTGAGTAGCCGCTGTTCAGCTGTGAAGCCCATGCTGGATGAAGGTGCTTTAGCACATGCGTGGAGTTGTTTATGAGAAGGCTTTGAATGCTTAGGTATCTGAGATTATTTAGGGGTTGGGCAAGTCCTTGGTGAACCAGCTGGTAGTACTTAGGTTCCTGAAAGGCCCCCAACTCCTTTTGTAAATCTCACTGCTGCTTTGTGAGCCTCCTTCTGTAAAGGCACAGTGGCCTTGGGGGGAGTAGGAGAACTCACATGGCCAGATAAGGCTCGTATACTCTCTGTAATAATGAATCCCCAAAAGAAGAACCTAATTATGTATGTTAGAGTTGTGAGCTGATACAGCCCATCAGTAATCCGTATCATGAACCAATCATTGCTGCAGCCTCTTGCAGTATACGTTGCTGCATTTCATGGTATGTGGCATGTCTCTCAGGGAAATAAAAATCATTGTTGCTTTCTGTGAAACCCTGCCAACCCATCTCACATTTTTATAAGTAATTTCCATTCTGCTATGGTCTATTACACATGATGTTTTGAAAGAGTGAGAAAGAGTTAAGCAAAATGAAGACCGTTATCAATATTTTATTTGTCACAGCTGAAAAACTACATTTATAGGTCAGTTCATTGCAATCTATTCATTGATTTCGGTACTCAGAGCTCTTCAGGGAGTGTCTAAAATCCACTGATGTTTCGGAGTACGAAGTTTTGTGTTTGGATTTCTGACAAAACTGAAAGATGTGTCAAAACCATGTAAGAGACTCTGGATCTGATTTATCACTGTGTGCTTCCAGTCTCTGTTGGTGTTAACTCCAGTTATTTTGTCGGAGTGGAGCTGCACGGTATTGATTTAATTCTTCTGTCGATGTAGCCCTCCAGAGACATGCTTCCCTGCTCTTATTCCCACTGACTTCAGTTCAGGAACATAATCAGGATCATAATTAGGAATGATGACCTGATTCAGTCAGGCATAGAAATAGAAGCCAGTCTGGAAGTTTCTCAGTAATGCTACTGACTGTAGTGCGGCTATATGCTTCCTTAAAGTCAAGTATGTGCTTACATCTCTTGCAGAGGGTGACCTATGTATTTAGGCTCACTGTTGAATTCTGTGAGAGTGGAAGACTTTTGACTGATTGTAACAAGCTTTGGTTCAGGTCCATAAATAAAAGAAACTTGGTAAGAAATTTAAGGAGGCTCAGGGGCTAAACTGCGGTTGCTCCTCGATCCCCATCTATGCCATTCCATTTGCTTCAATCAACTTTCATGTTTGTAACTGGAATGGATGGAATTTGATCTAAGTCCCTTTCAGAGTACATTTGTGGTATTGTCTACAAACCTATTACTTTCAGAAAGCAAAGTAGGATAATGCATTTCTTTCTACAGATTTTGTTGTCTGTTCTAGCTGACATTTAAATATCTGGTGCCTCAAAAAGCATACCCAGCAGGGTTCATATGTTTTTGTTTATGTGTGCTTTTCAGGCAAAAACTTGCCAAACTCCAGTATTTGTTGCGGGCTTCTGGGGAGAAAACTTGGCTTGGTATTAAATACCCTGGAAATGGACTGGATCCAAGAATCAGTAAAATCTGTAGCTGAAGTGCAAACATCTAATTGTAACCATTGTCCAAAAATTTGATTTAAAAATAATAGGGAAAAATTAGTCATTACATTAAAAGGTGAATTTTTCTAATGGTTTTAAAATCCACCAGAATAGCAAAGGTTGAGTAATCAAACTATCTGTGATCAATATTTATATTCAGGTCAAATTGAAGAGAATCGAGGCAATGAAATTTAGAATTGTACATATTGTAATTTGATTTGAACAGTCAGCATTAGTAAAAAGCCTGTTTACTATAAGATTACTTTCCGATTCAGCATCACCATACAAAGCTACATCTGTTACTCTTCATGTGAATATAAAAATTACCTGTCATCTAATTAAAAATAGAATAAAAGTGGGAGCCTGATGTACTTTGAAAGTCCTCAAACTTACTAAAGCTAAAAATAATTCAACAAATTTAAAAAATTATATGAATTAGTTTATCAGGGGCTAGATTCTGGCTAGTGAGCTCCAGCTGCAAAGGTAGCCATGAGGAATAATTCTAATGCAACACCAACAGTGTTCTTGCTTGGTGGCATTTAACAAGTACCTGTGATATGCCTAAGTTACCTTGAATACAGCTAATTTGACTTGCGCTGCCTTTGAAACAGCTAATTTGAGTTGGGCTAACTGCAGCAGCACTGGGCTCAGTGTGGTTTGATTTTCGTTCTTGTACTGCAGGGGATTAACTTCTGCAGTTAGACTGCTAGCACTTCAGAGAACCCTAGATCTGCAGATACTCTCTCTAAGGAGAAAGTGGGTAGGTGACAGGAAGAGAATGCAAATTCAGATAGGCTGATTTGTGTCTTGCCTGGTCTCACCTTCATTCACTTGCAGATCTTTAAATTGTGACCTGTGAAGGGCTTGCACTAGAATTTCCTCTCCAACACAGTGAAAGCAGTATTTCTCTTAAGTACAGTAGATTGCCTCTAAAAATTTAATCCAGCATCCTAGCAATCATCTGTTCTCTTTTTTTTTTTGTGTCGTAATCCTTTGCTGGGAAAATCTCAACTCCACAAAGTGGTCCTGAAGTATTTTTGTTCCTGAAAGCCTATGAGAACAAACACAGGCATGTGCCAGGGATCAGTGTGAGAAATTTTGAGTGTTGCATCTTATGATAAGTGACTAAATAAAATAGGTAGAAAATTAGTAGTCTTAAGTGTTTATGCAACATTTTATGTTCTTATTAAATGTCTCCACTTTCTGTAACTAAGAGAGGACATTGGCTTGTCTTGTTAATGTGGAAATGAGTGACCACAGAATAATAAATGTCATAATTGTTTCTGGTCTTGTAGCAAATCTTGCTAAATGGTTTTGCAAATATAAGGTGGGAGGCTGTTCAAAACCACCCCAAAAGGCAGCAAGTATAAGGTAGCCATCTAGGCTTTGCTTCTAGCCAATGAAGAACAATAGACTTCTCCAATTTGTGGTGTATTCTGCCTGGATGGAGGTATGTAAGAGAAACGGGGTCAGCAGTCTTTGATGAGCACCAGGATGTGTCTCTCTCCAGTGCCTGTGCAGGGAGGAAGCCCAGGGAGCAACTGGCTTACACCACGTGCCTCACTCTTCGGCAGCTAGCGTTAGCTGAGATACAGCTCTCCTGCTACGGTGCTGTTGCACGCCTGCGAAAGGGAAAGGCGCTCTTGTTGGTGTTTTTAGCTGGTCGGATGTAGATTTGGTAAGGTGAATGCTGATTGCACTGTCTCTGGCATTCCTGAAGTAAGACCTTTATTTCTTACTGTCTTTGTAGGGAACGGTTGTGGAGCACTACAGCAATTTCTCGTTCAGCGGTCGTGTCATGTCTGGATGCTGTTTCAGAAGTGGGGTCAGTGGGTGGCTGGCTGCCAAGCAGAGCTTTGAGTCTGTAAGTACAGTCTTGGATATGCCTAAGGCACCCTGCTTCCACAAACAAGGAAGTGTGGTAAACCAACCTGCTTGCCAAAGGTAGATGCTTGCAGGAGCTCCGAAAGAAGCCATTTGGATAGCAGTGACGTGGGACATACCGTAGATATGGCTGCTCTGCAAACCTCTTCTGCTTCAAAAATGGTGAGCACTTTGACCTAATTCCCCAGATAAATTATTTATCATGAATATCAGATTGTCCTTTTGCCAAGAGTCAAAGCAGACAGGTTTTATATTACAGGGGCAGCTTTCAAAGAATTCAGGTCTAATTGTTTAAATACGTGGCATAGGATTCATCTTACCTGCCTCTAGAAGTCTGTGGTTTAAACGCTGTGTATTTCTGAGCTAGTCACCTTTGGCTCCTGTTGTAGTCAGCAGAAAGAAGCTAGCACTGCCAAAGGGCATGTCTTAGACACCTGCCTTATGAGAGATGACTCACCCAACCAAAAGTGCTGAACTCTTCCCACTGACTAGGCTAGCCTGGAGCGATGAGCCCAGATGAGACACCTAGGTTTTGGACGTTCAGCAAGAAGTGGGATGAATCCTGTTCTTAGCATGTAGGTACTGCTATTCAAAAGTTACAGATAATACTGATGGAAAAGTTGCTGCTGATTTGCATGAGCAATGTGATCTTCAAGCCTCATGGGTCTACTCACATGAGTAAAAGCCATGTGAATGTTTCACTGCTCACAGGATCTAAGCCACACTTACTGCTGTTTGATTAAAAATAAAAGTGTCTATTGATTTTAACTGGTATCATGTTAGGATCCCAATACAAATCCTTCTTCAGTATGATCACTTGTGTTCTAGGATGAGTTTTACAGTTTGACATTGTTAGTTTCCATATCGGAGCAGGTACAGGAAGATCTAGAAGAGCACATACAGGAAGATCTAGAAGTCTACACCGCAGCCATGGAATGCAGCTTTAGACAGACGGTGGCTTTGCAGTATCTGTATGGCGTACTGCAGCAGGTTCTTGGTGCGCAGCTGGGGGCTACTCTGCTACGGGCTTCTGTGGCTGGAACGCGAGATCTGCTTCAGCCCGCAGGATGTGGTTCCTCACCTGCGCTTCTCGCAGTGTACAGCTGCCACTGTCCTATTGCTGCCTGCTCCTGTCTCCTCTCCAGCAGCCCCTCTGGCTCCTGCAGCCATGCAGACCGCAGGCCCCCAGGGTGTCAGGGGTGGCTTCAGGCGCTGAGGGCTGTGATGTTTATACGAAGAAGAAATGGTGAGAACTGTCTGTCTGTCCCGAACAGCCTCTCCCTTGTCCCTGACACTCGTCCCTTGGACTCCTGTTGCTTCTGCTGCTGCTTGAGGTTGAACTGCCACCAGTGGTTACACTGAGAGGCCAGAGGAACATGCAAGAAGCTAGGGAGCAGGGAACACAGAAAGATAGCAGGAGTAGAAGACTAGAAGGCTTATTACCCACCTGCACCACACCTCCCACTTGCACTTTCAGTGTAAGTATCTATCTCTTACTGTCCTTGCTACGCCACAGAGTGCAGAAGTGCATTTGCACCAGTGGTTGTCCTGTTCTCATCCTCTCTTTTGTAAGGAGTGGCAGAATACAATGCAGAAAAGAAATTTTTTGCCATTAGGGGATTTCAGGGCGTATGTCTCCCTTCTTTCACCTCCTGATGTCCTTCAGGGAGTGTAGGGAAATTAACCCCATTCACAGTGTGACTCCTTGTAATTAGAATTCTCATTCACTCTTAATAGCCACTGGTATCCACCAAAGGCTTGATTTCCAGGTCTGTTGCGTAGTGCAGTGAAGGGGAAAAGAACTGAAGGTGCTAAGAATGTTGGCAGAACGTAAGTGGAATGGGGGGAGCTGCTGTGCTGACCCTGAGAGTGGGCTTGAGAAGTCCCAGCTGTACTTGGCATGCCCCAGGGTGCTGTGTGGTCTTGAAAAGCTGGTCAGAGGAGTGAGAGCGGGGCTTTTAAGAGCATTTTATTGGGCACTAGGGGCAGACTGGGAATGGGTTTATAATCAGTTGTCACGGTTCAGCTGACAGATGGCAACTGGTGAGTAGAGGTATCTTGAATGCTTTGTGGGACTGAATCCTGTGCTAGCTACTCTAACCTGATGGTAAACTGATGAAAGGGTCCCTTTGCAGGGAAGCTGTGCTAGCTAAAGCCTGAATCAACTTGTAAACCAATTTTAATTATACTATTACAAATTTTGTGAGCGAGCACATAATCTCCTTGACAGTAAGGAGAGAGACGCCATTAGGGGTGTGTGAGACTGGTGCATGCTCTCTGGACCAGGCTAGCACATACTGAAAAGAATATCAGACACAAGGTAATTGCCATAATATAAACGTTAAAAGTCCCTTTATATTATCATGGTACATATTAATCTGCCCCTTGTTAACAGGACCTGACTGATGATCAAGCTGTAATTCAGACCTCAAAACTGGGGAAAACCCACACGATAGTGCTCTGTGAGGTACAGGAACAGTGGATTAACAGGGTACAAGGAAGCCTGCCAGATTTGTGTGGTATCCTAATCTTCACCACCCCGTTCGGCAAACGTTTTACAGTGCAGCAAGTGTCGCTGTCACGAGCTGGCCGCATGCTGACACATCGGATCTGCGACCTCACGTTTCAGCCCTGCGTTCGTGTAGTGGCTGAACTGACCCCTGCAGCCAGGGATCAGATGGAAAGCTATTAGGGGTGATTCCTCACCAGCACGATGTCCAGACTCATGTCACCGCTGCTTCGAGTCATCCTGGGAGCAATCATCCATAAATTGATTTTATGGCAGTGCTGACACTTGCCTTCATTCTTTCGGAGCCGGAGAGAATTGCTCTTAACCATGCCCCCTGCCGCCTCGGGATATAATCTCAGGAGCATCGTTTAGGGGCACAGCCAGCTTCAAGGAGCATTACTTTGCTTCAGTGCATTTTTATGTGTTTTCTTTTCCCTGCAGGCCTTTTTCTGCTAAGGGGGATATTTGGACCAGTGAATGCACTTTTTTCCCTACTTCTTCTTAGTAAAAGCAACTATTAAAGTCTAGCAACTAGCTAAGTCTATGTCTGTGTGCTGTTGTCAAACATACAAACGATTGCCCAGTTTGCTACTGGATAGCACCTTGGGTTTATGTCTTAGCTTCCAGTTTGTTAATAATATCCTCCCTTAACAAAGGACTTTACAAAAAAATGCACTTATCAAAATCAGTTCTTCAATATAACTGCAGTTTGAAGCCTGCATTTGCCAAATCCACAATCCTGGGAGTATGTTTGAAGGATAAAGCTTCAGTGAGATTATTTATGCAAAGAAAAATGTTTTTTTTAGCATCAGGACCAAAAATAAGATTTTTTCATAGGTCAGAATTCCTTTGAAGTACTTTCAGTTTTTTCCCGCTAATTCTCATTAGCTTAATTAATTGTTGCTCTCTTTTGAAATTAAGGAGAACAAATTGTTCTCCTGTTACTGATGGGCACAAGAAAATAATTGCAGTCTGTTCGTACCTGAGTTTTTATTATATTTCTCTTGAATGGAATCTCAGGAAAAAGGGTAGCAAATTGTTCATAGAAAAAGCATCACTATATTAAAACCAGAAATATATTTGCGTGGTGATTTCTTGTGCATGCATACCGCATTGCAATGTTCTGATAATGGAAATGATTTGTTTTAGAAACAGTATAAAGATTGCTAATTTCCAAATAATGAGAAATGGTCTGCTCGACAGGTTTTTCTTTTTGGTATTTATACTGCATATATAGGGTTTTTTTGGTATTTATACTGCATATATAGTAGCAAAATAGCAGGAGCAGAGGCAAAGCCGGGCAGGCAGGGCAGGCTCTCCAACAGCTGCTGCCACCACGGCTGGCACTGCTGCCAAAGCCGGTGCAACGGGACAGCGACAAGGACATGGGCTTTTGGGGGTTCCGTTAGGTGATTTGCCCTCTCTCTTTGGGGTGGAAAGGGGGAGGAGGATTTTTTTTTAGAGGAAAATGAAAACAACACCTACATGGGCTGAAGTGGGTACATTTTCTGTATTTTTCTATTCCATGCACAAATCTCTCTGAAAACCAAACACAATTTGGAAAGGTAACCTGGCTGAGGAGCTTGCAGAGCTACACTTCTGCCAGACTGTTTTTCATTTTCTTATTACATTTCATGCATCTGAAACGTGGTGAGGGAGCTTGTGCTTACTTTTTTGCAGTTGTATGAGCAAATGGGGTTGGAGCTTTGTGGATTAGTAGGATGGGAGGTGGCTTCCTGCCTTCTGTCAGTGGGAGATGAAGTTGCCTTCTCTCCTCACAGGTCTTTTTGAAACAATCTATCAAGTTAGGTATTAGAAAAAAGAGTTATTGAAGTGGGTGAAGAGAAGGGAGTTTCTGGAGCATGGTGCATATATTACGCTTACTGACGCTTACTATTGATCTTATGAGGTTATTGGTCACATTGCTCTGGCAATATTTGGGATGAAGAACAACAATGGACTATTTAGGCAGCCGGAGCTGATTTTCGGGAAGAGTGGTTAGCCTGGATCCTATTTAGCTGAGAATGACCTGGAATTGGGACGTGAAAACATGAAGACAACCACCCATGCATAGGCTCTCTATGAGATATGAAAGTTGAAGAAAGGCTGTTATATCTGCTGCTTTTGCCAGCTCATTTCTTCCCTGTCTACATGGGAAAGCTGTTAGGAGGTAAAGAAGGGCTGTGTCACCGTCAATACACAGTAAGAATATGTGATGCTTGATACATAGTAAGAAGAAGTGATGGCAGTGTAAGTCACAGAAAAGCTTCACAGATTTTAATAGAAGATGAACCACCCTGTGATACTCTATAGAGACAAGGTCATCTTTTCAGTCTTCTGAGTTTTCTGCTGAATTCCTTAGCAGTGACATGTTTTTCTAAAAACTTCTTGAAAGGTTATCACAGTCCCTTAAGAATCATATAAACTTCTAGACTAATAACAATAGAAGATCTTCAAACTTACTGCCATCTGGGATTTTACATCCACTAAATCCTAGAAAGCTTTACATATGGCCACAACTGCAAATATATAGAAAGTAAAGGGTGGGACTTGCAAGACCAAAGAACGTGGATAACAGGAACATGCAAAACTTCCCTCAGCGGGCTAGATGAATACCATCTGCTCAAGGCTAGAAAGGCTAGAAAGGTACATGGTCAAAAGGACTGAAGAACAATAAAAAAAAATAAAGGAGATTTACAAAATGCCTATCAGAAAAGGGGGAGAACTGAGACTCCTATGAAGCACTGCACAGCTTCCTTTCTCATTTGGCTTCTGCATCGTGTTACATGAGAGCTTTTAAGCTCTGTGGAGCAAGGGCCAGCCATTCTACATACTGTTCACAAGGAACGATATACTGCCTTGCACATGCAAATACACATAATGAATCTTATTATCATTCCTGACACAAATATTTTTGATTATTCAGAGTATCGTGGATGAGAATGAGTAATTAAAATAATATTTCAATGTAGATTTTATTTGCACAGATACCAGAAAATATCTCTCTTTAGCAAAGCCTTTTGCTATTGCTCTTTGTACCCTAGGGAGACTTCAGATGACTGAACGTTTCCCTTGGCCACCCAGCTCTGGGGAAATCATATCTTTTTGTTGGTTCCCTTGGCTTCCCAGGCAATGCAAAGAGCTGGCTCAATGTGGGACCTAAATGACAATTCACTGCCAGGAGGGAAGTAATTTTCAGGCCTCCTCCCTTTCTTCTTGCCATGAATTTAATAATACACTTTGGAAACATTATTGGGGTAATATGAAAGCAGTAACGCTGTCAGAAATCAGAAAATGCCTGATAGAACCGGTAGTTCACACAGCTTAGCGATGATTTTTAGAACTGTACATCGTATTTCACTCTTCACTGACATCCTGCAGGATTTTTCCCCAGTGAGATGTCATCTTTGCACTAAACCACCATAAGAACACTATAGGTTGGACGTCGTTGTTATTTTTCTTCCCCTTCCTCCCTGTCTCCCCCCTACTTTATATTTTTTTTTCCAGAAAGCTACTTCATGTTGCAAAGATCATCAGATGAAATGAATGCAGCCCAGCTGGGATTTGCTGGAAATGTGTTCAGCTTGGCAACACCTCTTGCAGAATGACTGGGTCCCTAAAAGCTTTGTTTAAAATGATGAAATGAAAACAAAGGAGACATAATTAGCTGGTGTGTAATAATAGAAAAGGCTTGTATCCAGCTACTGTAAAAGTCATTTAATGAAGGGTAATCTGGACATAAGCCCGCACACTATAGCTGTAAAATATTTAAGCTTTTTAATGAGAGGGAAAATGGAGAGAAGGGTTTGCTAACGTGATTAGGAAAAATGCCTTTCATAACCATTTTTACAGGGGCTTGCAATTCCTGAACTGAGTTTTGTAGCTTTCTTGAAGCCAAAGCAGAGATAAAACTTTTATACCACACCAACACTTAAAAGCTACATACATCACATTGGTTTTATATGTCTGAGTGGGAACATCAGCGTACTGCTTTTTATGTCTGCAAAGGGCTACACTGGCTATTGAGTAGCATCTCCAGCTTCTTCCACTTACCTCAGATTGTAGAGTGCTTGCGGATGAGGAATCATTAATCTTAAACTGCAGTAAAAGTTGCTTTCACTGATGTTCTTTCTCATCTCCTCCTCCTTGTTCTGTTTTCATTCTCAATGTTCCCTCTCCTCCCTTTCTTTCTCCTTCCTGGAAAGCTCCTTTTTTTCATACTCCTTGTACCCGCCACTATTGGAATCAAAACAGATGCTGCTTGGTCTGAGGTGGACAAGCTGCTCTGATGTGATGAATACACACCATTATTTTTAGCCCATTCACAGGTTACTAGGCAAAATGCAGGAATTAGCTTGTGATTTTCCACGATGGGACAATCATCAATGATGTAATAAAACATATTTAGAGGTGGGAACGAGTACGATTACGGTATTTACCTAACTTTAGTGCAGATGTGTCTAAGTTTTTGTTATCTATGCCTGGGAGGGAGGGATAATCCTGTCCTCTTGCAGGGAACACCTTCTCTCTAATCCAAAGAAAAAGCTGGACACCTGAGAAAGGTGAACACCTCTGAAAACCTCCTGGGTTATAGGTGTTCCTCTCTTCATTCAGGACAATGAATGGAGTTTCACAGCGGTACACCAGATTTCCCAGTCTTTTCTAAGATACAGAAAAGACTGAGAAGGGCCACAAGATGCTGAGACAGTGTGTATGGTTATGCATGGCTGTCTGAGACCTAGGGAGAGGAATAATGGAGACAGACTGGTTTCCACCATAAGCCTCTCTATGGAATGTCCGATGCCCACGGACAGCAGGATACCCACTGGTAGGGCCTTCTCTGCGGTCCTCTGGGCCAGTGACCATGGGGAAGGAGGGCTTGGTGACGGGGAGGAGCTGCTGGGCTGTAGTTGGGAATTTTGCCATTGCAAGTTTTCAGGGTGAAAGGAGGAAAGTCCTGGGAGTTCATGTGTCCCCACAGTGCCAAAACATCACCCAAAGCAGCGCTTGCCTGGCTGGCGCATGTGTGCTGCTGTTGTTCAGCCGGCTTCAGCTGTGCTCTTCCCTTATTTCCTAGCTGCCTGTTTTCAAGGGCTCCGTGGATTGCGCTCATTGTCAGTACAGTCAATTAGGGTAATTGTTGCCATTATTTCAGTGATATCTCACAGAAATAACATGCTTATAGACACGGCTTTCTCAACCCTTCAAAGTCATGACTGCTTCATCAGAATTTTAGCACAAAGGTTTTCCTTAAGCACACAAATAATATTTGTAGGTCTGTCTCTCATGTTCTTGGAAATTCTTCTTTAAAGTGTCCATGTAGGAATGGAGGTAATAAATATTCATGTATTTCTTCCTACCTTGATATGCTAATTCTGGTGTGAATGGTAATCAAGAAGCAGCTGAAAAAGGTTACTTGATTCTGGTCTTATTTATGAAACTTGCGATGAAATATTGTATGAGGGGTGTGTGACAACAACAGTTAAGGGCGATTTAACATTAATTGCTCGCTGGAGATACCTTCTTTGCTTTATTCATTGTATAAAATAACTAAGATTACTAGTTTACCTGTTTATTACCTCAGTGAGTTGTCTCAAATTGGGTGAAATTGGTTCTTTCTTTCCCATCTCTTTCCCAGCCTTCTAAATAAGGTGCTGAACTTAAGTGCTTCTAGTTGTGCACCTAATAGTCCAACCGACTTCAGTGAGTTAGTGTAAACAAACCCTAAGTGTTCGTAAGAGTGGTGGATCTTTTATAGTCACCAGCATTTAGTATAAACTGGAGAGGTCATTTCTGAGCAAGCTCGGTGGATGTTCAAGTTGACTCATTTAGTGCTTCAAGCTGAATCAGAAAAATACTTTCAGAATACTGGAGAATCTCAGATACTAAGACCCCCAGACTTTGTTTTGGAAAGCTTCATATTTGAATAAGTTGGGACACAAACCTGGACTTTGTCACTCAACTTGAGCAGAGATCCAAGCAGATTTACTATACCTCATGTTGGTGAAATGGGTGGAAGTTTGGGTTTAAATTTTGCATTGGTATTCTGAGAGGTTGATTCATCTCTGCACAGAATATTAATGTAAAAATATGAAGAGCCACAACGGTTTCTCAGCCAATTATTTTTACAAGCTGAAGATCTGAGGACTCTACTATTGATTTCAGTGGCAGCAGGGATCGGCTTTCATCAGCACCAGAACCTAATCGAGTTAGAAACGTAGCAGTGGTTCAGAGCAAACGAGTCACACCAAACTAACCTCCATGATAAATGCTTGAAGGAAAGACAAAAGACAGCTTGGCTATCTCTAAATCCATAACTCTCCTCAGCATGTGTAAACTCTGTCATGCACCATACTACACTTTTGCTAGAAGAAGTGTCATACAAATGGTCAGAATTAATCTAATTTTTTATTTTTAGCATTTCAATTGAATTGTAAAAAACAGGAATGATCGGAAAAACATATAACCCTGCCATAGCCAATTTCCCTTGTCATCAGCTAGCCTCCAATTTTAGTAAGTATGAAGTGATGTTTGTTTGTCATATTGACAAATCTTGACTCTGCTGAAAGATCAAATGACCTTTGAATGTAAGGGGTTAAGAAGACCAGATGCTCAGAACTGAGTTCATTGTAGATTCAAAGTGTTTGAAGCTAAAAGCTGAAAGACTGAGTGTTGTCTTTTCTCATTTGATGTTGCAGGTCACTGAGGTTACATGCTCCAACTACTTGAAGGCCCTGTGAATGTAAAGACTTTTCCTTTTCATCTAGCTGCTTAGTAGCAGAATAACCCATTATGGTTATAAACGGCAATTTTCTTTTCAAATGGCTGGAAAGACAAGAAGGACTAAATTTAAAACCCTGATTCAAATATGCTCAGTTTCTAACTCTTTAACATGGAAACTGGGGGATGGTATTTGACTGGTGGTAGCTGGCACTCGATTAAATAGCATCAGTTTGGATCATGAGCTGCAGCATGACCAGATGTACCCATAAACTGCAAACATCCTCTTTATTCTGTTTCCCCGTCAACACTGAGCAGGTTAAGGAAGAATATTTGGCCTTGTAAGTGGTCAAAAAGTGTCCAGTCCACAAAATGAGAAAAGTTAGTAAAAATGGTGTAGAACATGTAATATAATTAAATGCGACTTCTCTATGCTCTCTCATAATAGGCTTACTGTAAAAACATCATTACAGTTTTCTAACAGCATTTTCTTTTTGGGAGATCAGTTGTTTATCAGATTGATTTTATCGTGTAGAGGGGGTGGTTTGCCAGATTTGACACATGATATTTGTTCTGGTCCTAGATTAGCTGTGCCCAAATCATGCGGGTGATGGTGGCTGCAGGATGCAAACCTATTTTAGTGCTTGCTCTTGAGCAGTCTGAAGCAAAGTGATATTCACTGCATCAGAGATTTATTCAGTCTCATTACTGCTATTTCACCCCACTACAAGGAGGGCCTGGGTGGGGAGGACTCTGAGAATGTAAGAGTTTATTATTTCTCATTAAGGATGTGCAGAGACAATAGAGGGAAGAGTGGGACCTCTGCCAGAGGTATCGGGGGGGAAAAAGCGGGTCATTGATGCCTTCTATCAAAATGACAACTGCCAGCAGGAGTTCCTCATCAGGGACTTCTTGGGAGCAGTGGAAAAGTAGTCAGTTTTGTTGGTGATGGGAGTGATCTGGAGCTGGCATTGTATCCATTGCACCCCCCACAACCGTACTGCGGTATGACCTGCTGGTGGGAAATGGACTGTACAAAGACAGAGGTACCGCTGGCATGTAGGAATCCTGCAGAACTTTACAGATGTCAGGAAAGCACTGACAGCCTGTGCTTTTCAGATTTAGTAATCAGCTGATGCATGGCTTGTTTAGCTGTGCTATGATGGTAGCAGGCCTTTACATGCTGTTTTGTGGCGGTGAAGCTAATTAAATGTATGCTTCTCATGTACTGGTTTTGCCTCACTACTGCTGAAATTTGCATGTGTTTTCATTACTCTTCTTGTTTCAGGAAGCAGATTGTAAGAATTAATTCTGTTTCAGCAAAGCACACCTCTCTTAAAAAATGCTATTTTTGCTCTGGCTGGCCCTCAGATCCAGGTGAAAATCATATACAGTCCTGGCTGACTCCCCTTTGGGCAACCTGCTCTGTTCTTGTGGATCAAGGGTGAAGGGCTTACCACAGCAGGACTGAGAGGGGAACTCTACAGGTGAGGTGACAAGTCTCCACATAGCCAACTTAATTTAACCTTTCAGCACTTCTCTTAGACCTTGGTGCTTTAGGGCTATTCCCTGCTGTAGGCTATTCCCTGCATTGGTCTTACCTAAATTTAACCATCTAAAAGTTAGGTGTCTAGCCTGAGCTAGTTAGACAACTTGCCTCCAGACTCTACTGCCAGTGGGGGGAGAGAGACAGGTGATCCATCAAGCCTGTTTTATATAGATAGACCTGACCCTCTCTGAACCATCTTTGTGCTTCTATTCTTTATGAAAGGATTTGATGGCTGCATCATTTATAGCTACTAGAGCCTGAGCCTCAGCTTTGCCATCTGTGTTGACCAGACTAAAAAGATGTACTGTCCAACATTGAAATGCTCCACAAAGATTCAAATGTCGCTGCTGAAGATGGACCCAGAGGTGGGTCACTGCCATTCTCACATCAGGGAGTGGTAGCACAGATGGAATTTAATCTGTAAACACTTTTTCTTAAATGTAATCCAAGCATGTACATTTAAAGCACTTTCCAGATTCTGGCCTCTTTGCTGTCTTCATAGAAAATTTTTACATTGCAATTGTTTTCTCCCTAGACACAAAGGAATGGGTTCTCTGTAATGTATGATGACACATTTCTCTAGAGGGACAGAAAGGAATGTTTTACTGAAAAAAGACCCATCCACCTTTCCCTTTGCAAAACGGGCAGTTATTAAGTTATTTCTGTGAATGTCCCTGCAATAATGTATTTTTTTTTTGCATTTAAACTTGATGAGGAGCTCTTCATTAGTGCTCTTAGTTCCTTAGGAAAAGCAATCCATTGTACTAACTGGCTGGGATGCCAGATACAGAAGCTGGCACAGAATGAAACTCAGATGGTCACTATCTGCTTACTACACAGCCTGCCAGGAGTGGGATTCACTAGGAATATATGAATTGTTTAACATGTCTTCGAAAAGGAGCACATTTTTTCTAGGTGCTCGTACCTGTTGAAATGAACACCTGCTCATCACTTTGTGAAGAGCGTGAATGCTCCCTTTGCAAAACTTTGTTGGCCCTTTTAAAGTGTCTGCTCAAATACCTTAATTTTGGCCATGAGAGGTGATGTATTTTTATACAAAGCCATTGGATTTTTGGGTACTGAATATTCCTGGGTTTCAGCATCTACCAATGCTCGAAGTTTTGAGTGGTCCAATCCAAAAGAAATACAGAAACACAACTTTGATGTAGGCACCAACAAAAGGATTTATTTCACCTCTGCAAGTCAGATGTCCAGCTGAAGCTAGTTGTCTTTCTTCCTGTCTAATTAACAGAAAGAGAATCATATCCAGTATCCAAGATGCTTACATTTGTGTAATGTAAGTCACTCTTTTGAATTATATTTGTCTGTACTGGATTTAGAGAGGAATCCTGCCCCTGCTTCCCATTGTTTTCCCTTTGATGTCAGTGGGAAGTTGGATGTTAGAAATTAAGCATCTAAATATGGATCTAGGTCTTAGCTGAAAAATTTTGTTTGATTATGTTTCTGTCTGCTTCTAAGTTCACAAGTATCATCTTACCTTTTATTTTCACAGGGTAGAGGAGAAAAATCTGCATATAAATCCTTTCCTCAGAAAAATACTACGATCAGCTGAACACCAGTAATTGTGTTCTAAATCTTTATAGCCTCAGTTCTAGTCTTTAAAGTATATTTAGAATAGCATATTTAGCTGTATTTCTTCTCTTGCCTGTAGAATGCCAGGCATACCAATAGAACTATATGAATAATAAATTACAATACTGTTTATCATCTAAATTGTTGTCGTTTAGAATTTTTCTCTCAAGTGTTTCTTCTAGAAATCTATTCAACCCTCCCTGATGTCACATTTGGATGAACATTTTTCAACTGTGAATGCCTAAAGTTAGTCATCTAGATCTATATTTAGGCAAAAAATGAATGACCTGATTTTCAGAGTTGCTGATTACTTATTTTGACGCATTAATATGAATTTAACAGCTTAGCTGTAGGTGCCAAAATCTTAAGATTGTTATTTTTTTCCTGTGCACAACTTGTCTATCAAACTGCAGAACACATGCAGAATTAAATCACTAATGAGTCATGACAATATGCCATATAAAAACAATGTTACATTGATTCATTTATTTGTTTACATGGTTGGCCAGGCTAATTTTGTGCACAAAGTCCACGATGAAAGCTGTTTTACAGTGATTTGAACAGAAAAGCATATATTTCTTCCATTTCATATCAAGACAATGGTGAATTCTGTGTGAAGAAAGCACGTCTTCTGGTTGTTCTTTGTCAGATGCCAAAAAGAAATATAATCTAAAGACATTTTACTCATTCTATCAGAAAAGCAAACTTAGTTTTTCCTGATGACTTTCATTATGTTAAAAATTGAGAAAAACTGGATGCTGCACAATAAATTGACGCACACTGTAAAACAAAAGCCTTTCAGAAAACATTAAGAGCCATATGTTCATTTTAGAGATATATGGTGCCACTCTGAAATATGGCTTCCTTGTTGTGTAAAGACCCAATTCATGAAAGCGCTTGGCTGCTTACATTAACGGGTCATAACCATTGGCTTAAGGCATTGCTGAATAAGGGCTTAATAGCCTAATTTGCTATACCTTCTCTAGCTGAGTTTGAGAAGGTCCCTAAGTTACTCTGAGGATGCCAGGACTACGTAGAGAATAAGGATTGTTGAACTGTAGCGTGAATGGCAAGGCCTAGACTTTAAAGACAAGGGCAATAAATACTCTTTGTTTAGGGTGTTGTGCTATTCTCTGGTTTCACATTTAATTATTCTTGATACAGAGATGAGATTTTTGTAAAGAAAGAGGTGCAATGAAGACCAGCTGCTAGATTTCCTCATCTTTCAGAGCTGGTCTCTGGGCCCTGACCCAACAGTGGGGAGATTCCTGCTAACCACAGTGGCAGTGGGTGCAGGATCCCCCCTACTGTGCTTAATTTGCTTGAGAAAACCTTAAGGAGAATGGCTTGAATAGAAGCAAGCTGAGTGAGAACTGCACAGCTCCACCTGATATTATATTGACAGCAGGTGGTAAATGTGGATGGAAGTGCCTGACTATCACAGCATAAAGCACAGAGTCCCCTCAGCATCAGCAGCTGTGTGGTCGCTGGGGAGTTGTTTGGTTACATGTGTTTTTTTCCCATCTGTCGTTTTAACTAAATAGGTGGTCTAAATGAGTAGTGTCATGCGCAAGAACATTACATGGATTTATGACAGCTGAAATGTGTAGCACCTAGAGGATTTGGGGTCCATGAGGCAGTGAATGGATTTCAGAAAGGCATGATTTTCATCTGTGGTAGATGTAAGCTTGATCCATTATTCATCATGCTATGCAAAAGAGAATTGCGCATTGGGTTCACAGGGCAGTCTTCTGGCATTTCAGAAGGAAGAAAAAGGAATTTAAGAGAAAGATTTATATGTTTATGCTGCCTCTGTTTATGATGTGAGCAAAAGAAGTCCAATTTCCTCCTAATTAGATTATAACAGGTGCAAGCAAACCCAACAGAAGGGAAGCTGTTTGTGTAATATCTATACAGCATTTGGTGTGAGTGTAGCAGGGTAACGGGAAGCATCTCTCAGCCGTGCTTTTCCCCTCCTGCGGTCTGACACCTGCCATGTGCTCTGCCGTCGGATAGCAGTGTTGCTGGGCTCAGCAAGGTGGCTTCACCCTGTCTCGGGTAGCGGAGCAGAGTTCGGCTGTACCAGCTGAAGAAGCAAGTGAGAGTCACCTTCTGGGTCTCATTTCATGCTGTGCCTCATTCCTTGAGAACTGTGTTGCCTCGGGTGCTCCCGTTCCCTCTCCTGCACACCCTGTTTAATGCAGGCTTGGGTGTCTTGCTGTCACTCGTGTGAAAGGCATCACAGTCCTTGCCACTTCACTACTGCTGGTCCTGTCTCAGGTTCTACTTCATGCCCCCCACAGTGAACGGGGCAGCAAGCAAAGGGTAGCACATTCTACGTGCAGACATGGCATCCTCCAGCCATTTAAGCTGAGATGCTGAGATGTGAGCAGAGGCTGCTTGGGGAGTGCCACACTTTCTGCTGTGTTACTGCATAGAACTACCAGCAGAGTGATGCAGTGGACAGTTGGAGAAAGAAACGTCCGGAAGCGTCATGCCAAGAACAGCCAGAACTTGCATATCAGAAATTTTAGGTTGTCTCGATACCTACAGATGGTGGAGGTTATTCTCCTTTCTCCTCAGAATTTTATTGATGAAGTTCTATTGACGTCCCTCTGATATACTTCTGATAATGAGAAAAGAGTCCAGGTGGGCAGATACTGAACAAGGGTTATACGATGACGAATGTTTCACCCCTGTTTTTAAGCAATCCAAAGAGTAATGTACTTCAATTGAAATAAAAACTAGTGAGTTGAGAAAATTTCATTACATTTTAGAGGATGGGCAGACTTTCTACTCTCATTTTGAGTTTATAACCTAATACGTAAGAAAGGTGAAGACTGAATTTTTAATTCAACAGCTGAAGAGATCAGTACTGACATCCTGTTTGACCAGGAAGTTAATGCTACTGAAACAGAAAATCTGGAGGATTAATTTATGAGTATTATAGAGAAATGCACACAGTCATTCACGATTTTATGATGATGGAATTATTAATTGTCTTGTGGGGAAAATGAACTATTCTGATGTCATACAGTGTCTTTGTGAGGAAAAAAGTTCCATTTCTGTGTAAATACATTTAACCATTACTTCAGACTCCTAGTGAGATCATAATGACAAAGCAGTGCAAATACTGTCACAAACTGGCAGAAACCAGCCTGGCAGGAAATGTCCACAGGCTATTGGAAATCAGCTGCTGTTCCCCTAAAACAGTGACTGGGGGTATATCTTATGGGAAAAGGATGGAGTTTTTAATACATAGAAGTGCAGATGGGTCCTTGTCAGGTTTGTGGTGTGACACTCATTTACCTTCAGGTAGAAGCTGAAATTCAAACTGCAAAAACAAAAACAGGTTCCACAGGCAGGATCTGTGAAAAAAACATACTTTTTTTCAGATATTTCTTGTGACTATTCAGAAAGGCGTGTGAAGAAGTGCATTTACAACAATGCATGGCTAGTTAAGTGAACATTATAATTCTGGGGTTTTTTACAACCTGGATTTTCTCCCTACCTCTCTTTCCTTTTTACCGTTATTTCTCTGGTGCTACATTCTCACCTGTTTTTGATATGTGTTTTGAGAAATTGCTCCCAACCTGTCTACATAGAGATCTATTAATAGCTATTCATTCTCTGGGCAGGTGCTTTAATTCCATTGATAGAGTGCCTTTTTTTGAATTAGCATAGCTCAAGTCAGAGTGGACTTCAACTGATTCGGACTAAGTCACTCCTATTTTGAAGTAAGAGAGCCTATCCAAAGATTGATTGAGGAAAGAGTATTTTTCTTTGAAGTTGACACTATCTCAGTCTAAATACACTTTGTCGTGTAAACAAGCCCTCGGGAGCCTGCCATGTGTTCTGAATTACATTTGCAAGCTCTTGTGTGTATTGCAACTCATGTTCACGTGCAATTCAACCTACAGCGATTCAAGATGTTATCACTTCCCCACCTTCTCTGCTATTTATCACAGCCGGTCTGCCAGAAGTTCCTGCCAGGGTAGCAGGTAGCAGGCTGGAGCACCGGCTCGTTCAAGTCTTACCGTTCCCGTTCAAAGGGTGCCGTCTTGGCACAAACCTGGTTTCACTCGTGAGTTAAGCTGGATTGTGAACTGGAATGTGGATAGGGGACATGTTCTGTTCCTTTTGACCTTTTTTTGGAGGTGCTAAACTGTTGCAGGGGGGGCAGCTGGGTGCAGCGCCATCAAGTGACTTGGCAGGCACAGAGATTTGTCAGAAGCTGCCTGAGAGGTGGTGTGGCTCAGTAGCTCACCCTGGGGTCTGGGCATTATAGACTCTGATTCTTTCCCTCATCATTGTATGAATGCCCTTGCATAGAGTCTTTGAGATTTTTCTATAAAAGGTGAATTTACAGCTTGGCCAAATTGGATCAGATTTTTTTTTAGATCAACCAGGAATATTTTTCCACCCCTACACTAGGTTCATTTGAATGTCAGGTTCCTCCGAAAGCCAGCGAGGCTGTTCAGAATTCTGCCAAAAAATAGCATTCAGGAGAACTGTCTGTTCTTCTCTAACCTTGCTCTCAAAGCAAAAGCAACAAAAAATTGTACTGGTCCTCCTGAATCTTAAAAAAATACTAAGGCAAGCACTGAGCTCAGACACTTGAAATTTGGCTGTATTGCAAAGGAATGAAGATGAGGCTTCTGCCCTGGCAAATGCTTTCATAGAGGGGTCTTTACCTGTGCTTGCTCTATGACTAGATTAAGCCCACTGCAGCTGAGGGTGGATTGGACTAATAAACTCCTACAGAAAGCCTGCAGTGGTTAACAGTGGCAAAAACAATCGGTGTGCATCTTGTAGTGTGAGCATTGTTGCAGGAAAGCTTTCCTTGCTCAAGGGTCCCCAGGGCAGGGAGAGGGTGGGCTGCTTGGGCTGCTCTATTTTCTTCAGACTCTCTTGCTCCAGTTGTCTCAGAAGTAGAAAGTGGGTATGTTAATTCATTCTGAGAAGCAGGTTGGGTTGCATGATAGCAACTGCAGGTGACGCAGAAACTATCCCATCCCGAGATCCGCAGAAATCTGGCTTGCCACTATAGTTACAGTTCAGGTCAATCAGCTGCAGAGAACATCTCTGAGCATGGCTCTCCTTCGTGCTGCCCAGTATGCACATTCTCCTGTGGTCCATCTGTTGATTTCTAGGAGAGCAGGGCTGCTTTGGCATTGCTTGCAGTCACAATTAGGCAAAGTGTGTATCTGGTCAGAATGGATTACTGTGTGCGTTGCAAAGCCCAAAGCATGCAATGTGCATGCCTACAGGTACAGCAAAACAGAACACCTGAATAGTTTATAAAACCAAACGAGGACTTTCTTTTCTAGGGTCAAGTATTATCTGGGTGTGAGCTTTCTTTTCACTGATCCCTGAGTGATGAATGTAGCTGAAAAGAAGGGGCTACTTACGTGAATAGCTGCTCATCTAGACTGTTTGATCATAGTCAAGTCCCTGTATAGCCCATCTCACACAAGAATGCCTGTGCCAACACTGTCGGGCTGTTTGAAGATTACAATGGACGCAGCTTGATCCCGGATATATTAATGTTCTGGTGAAGCAATGCTCCAAGGAGGCTGGGTAGGTGTAGGGTCGGTTTAACTCTGTCTGCATGCCACAGGAAAGGCATGAGAATGTGCTTCTTGCCTGGGAGCCAGTGAGGCCTTTGCAATATATGTTATGGGACTCCTTAGGGATATCGAATGTTATTGTGAAAATTTCACAATACTAATGGCTAAAGAAAGCTGCAGCTGTATCCAGCTGATCGTCTATAGGTTCTTCATCTCTCATTCCAGCTCAGATATTTTGCATGTCCTCTTCATTGTGATATCTGGCTGAAGATGAATATCTGAAGGAGGACCTTTCTGCTACCATGCCAAGCCCAGAAGATTTTGTCTTTTGAAGGGTAAATGGTTTTTACCATTGGTGCAGTTGAACATATTGTACTTTACATTGTTTGGTCCGTATAGGTGGGAGAGATCCTCTCTGTATCTGTAAGAAGAAAAGTATTACTAGAGCTGCTGTGAAAATGCATTTCTCTCATCATCTCCTTAGGCTGATCAAGGCAGCCCTGGGCTGAGATTCAAAACAACAGAAAGAGTAAGAAGCAGAGGACCACATCATTCAGATGCGGGTTTGTTACGGGGGAGAAGATTTTTTCTTTCCCGCTTCTTAACTCTGCACAGTGTGGAGCGTGCACGTTTAGTCAAGTGGTCACTGAGCGCTTGCTGCCTCCAGGCTGGGCTGGCCACATTGCTTGTTCACGGAGCAGCTGGGGCCGTGGGTGCATGAGGCTGGTGCTGCTCTGTGGGTTGACAGAGGCAGCAGTTTTCCTGGAACGTGCAGAGCCATAAAAGCAGCTGGGAGATTTTTCCCTCTGGCCAAGTGGCTGTATTTATATTCACCAACCAGATGCACGTGCAGGCATTAGAGAAATGGCTTTTGTTTTTTTCAATAAAGGTTTTAGTGTTGTTGGGACCTGTGACATGGTGGTATGTGGAGCAGATGTTTCAAAGACATTTCTGTCGTAAGTCTTTATTACAAATGTGCCTGTAAGTGTTGAGGTTGGCATTAGCTACTCATACCATGTCCAGACATGTTCTTTTGTCACCTGGGACTGGGGACATATGTGTGAAGGACAAGTCTTTCTGAAGGAGTAGGTATTCTCACCATTGGATGCGCATTTAGGGAAGCGACAGGAACTAAATGCAAGACTCTGCGAATTTCAGCTGCAGTGTACTGAAATGCTAAACAAACAGCTGCTCAGATGAGAAGACAACCCTTACTAGGTTGGGGACGTTCCTAAATGTGTGTGAACTTTTACTTTTGAAAATGAATTTATCTGCAATGTAATGCCAAAGTAAATCAATCCTTTCAAAGTCGTGCTGGCTCTGTTTCTGAGATGCCTGTTGAAGGAGCAGTTATCTGTTGTCAGCAATAGCATGCCCCCTGCCTTGTCTTTGCCCCATGTTATTGTTGAGCAATTGTTCTTTCTTCTTTAAAAGCGTTGGCATGCAGGTTTCTCCTGCCTTTATATGTGTGGCTAGCCATCCATGCAAATCTATCATAATCCCAGTGCAATGGTACACCTCTTTCCTAGCCTGATGGCCTACGACCTTCCTTCTCCTAGAGGTTTTCTTCTACCTTTCTTTGCCATGCTGCATGAATATACCCTACTGCCTGGTTTTGTGCTTGTTTCTTGTAATGAAGTAGTTACTGCTTTTCCTTAAGTGTCCTTGCAGTGGGATTTCATTCTTCTTCACCAGCCCAGCATATTTTGATACTGCTGTCCGTGTTTCATATATATATATACACTTAGGCCTCCTCTAGGTTTTGCTTTTCATGCATTTTGATATTCTCTAACAAAGCGTGCCAGTTTTCATCTATGCTCTCTCCTTTTTGCCATCCTTTCTCTTCTGCCTGTTGTCTTCCCATTGTTACAGACCAGGACTATAATTCTCTGATTTCTTTTGGCTTTGAACTCACATTCAGATTATGCCTAGACAAAATTAATTTATCTAAGAGTCTCTGTGTTGCTTTGTTTCAGGGTAAGAAGCTTTTGTGCCAAGCCACAGAATCTGTGGCTAATCATTTCTCATCCTTCTGTCTGGCATGTACCTCACCTGCTGTCTTCTTCCTCTTGTGTCTTTCTTAGTGAAGGTCTGTCTTTTTTGACATTACAGATAATTTTTTTCTTTCAGTTTTGGCAGCTCAATCAGTTCAGTTTGTGTCAGTGGCATTTTTAAAGGTGTAACGGAAATTTTGCCGTCTCTGCAAATAATTCTCAGTTGCTCCTTCTGTTGCAGAAAGATGCCCCTTTCCTACAGCCTCAGCAAAATAAGGCTCATCCTTAGTAACCCCATTTTTTATATTAGGTGCTAATATCTCTCATACACTTTCTTATTTTGGACATTGCCCAGAGGGATGATTTTTAAAACACTAACCTGACATTCTACTGATAAAGGGATTAAATGAAAGAATTTGCATAATGTCTTCCAAAAAGATGGGCTTTATGATAGATGGCACCAAAATATATTGCATAAGAATGTGAATCACCTGGAGGGGGAAAAAGTGCAAGTAATTTGTAAAGAGATTAGCAGAGTAGGAGAGGCCTATGTTGGACATTGGTATTGTGAAATAGCAGGATTTCATTATGTCAGTAGTCACACAGCACCTTATCGAAGAGAGCTGCCCACCCTAACTTCCTTGTTTCACTACAGGACGATCCTAAAACCAAAGAAGCCCAGACTGGTTAGCTTCAGAAAGAACCATTTTGCAGCCACCTTCAGAAAAAAAAAAAGGAATATTAGCTGTTATGTTCTTGTATCACAGGATGAATTTGAATTAATACTTTCTCCATTTTCTTGGCTTTACTTCAGAAATACACAGTTTGGTGGGAGGGGGGATTTAACAAGCTTTAGGCAAGCTTTGCTAAATCCACAGCATATAGGGTACTGGACGACATGCACTGGAATGCTGATTCCATGAGGCTTGGAGTCTTATCGTGTCTGCAGGCAAAGAGTAGAAACACTTTTACATTAGACTTGCAAAATGTAATGTGCAGTGCAGTACTTTCTGAGTACGTCTGAAACGTTCTGTCAAGTTAGCACAATTAGATACTATAGCCCATTTTGAATCTCCTTCTTTTTATTTTTTGGTTTTGTTTTAAGAAAGTGTAAGTCGTACGCCTGTTCTGGGAGTGCCCTGAACAGTTCAGAGAGAATTTGAAGTAGAATAAATATATTACTTGATGATTATCCGACATATAGAACTGAGGTACATAACCTGCATTCAGTTCTTCATCCTGTTTTTGGCCTGCTAAGTTGAGACAAGTTATATCCTCTCTTTTGCCTTTATTCTGGCATGTTTAGTGTGGTCCCTGTTTCTGTAATTGTTAAGTGCCTCCTATTCTTGTTAATGCATCTAATGTCAAAACATGACTCTGAGGGAGGGAAATACTATCCAAATGCAGATGGGAAACTGAGATGTAGAGGATTATGTTCATACCACAAAGCATGATCAAGTAATATTTGACTCCAACGACTTTGGACTGAGCCAGCAGCTTTAGCGAGCAGATGATCTGAATCACCTATCCCTCTGTTGAATAATAATCACAATAATTATGCTGTAATAAACACAATGGTTAAGTTAGACTGGGTTTGAGAAGGGGTCTGCTGAACAGACCTCTGAGAGACAAAGGGGTTTCTTTGCAAAGACATTTTTGATGTATAACTCCCACTGAAATCAAAGAGAAAGTCTGTGCCCCAGGGACTTTGCCCTGGATTGCCCACTAGGTCTGTTGCGCAACAAGGAAGTACTGGTGGGTGCAGATCTACAAAGAGAAAATTCTTGTATTTTGCTGTTTTCCTAAGTGGAAATAGTAAATAAGAGTAACCTTCATGTATGACATGTAAATAAAGTTTCTCTCAAATGCAATGAGTCTGACGTTTTCCAGATGAAGGGCTCTACACAGATCTAAAGAAGATATGTTTATTTAGCAATAATTATGCTTTGACTAGGAATAAAAATGCAAGTCCCCTTTGTCTCTGTAAGGTTATGTGCAAACAGAAATATAGAATAAATTGCCAAAGCAACCGATTAACTATCATTACTTAGCTAATATTTGCTTACTATCTCGGAACTGGCTTTTAAGCATAAAACTGGTGAGAAACTATTGTTCTTTGGGGGTGATTTGCAGTACCAGCCTCTGGAAGGAACAGAGACTCACTGTTATGCTCGGAAAACAGGTTTTTCTCTTGATTAGAGATCCAGGCTCCAAACTCGCATGCTGGCTGTGCTGACTGCACAAAGCTGCCTTCAAAGCTGCCCTGCTACAGGCTGGAGCCTGCGAGTGTGGCCATGTGCGCTGCAGCGTTGCCCTCTCTGTAGCCAGCAGGACTCCAGGCACCCTACAAAGGCCGGTGGGCTTGTGCGTGCCGCAGCCAGGTGCCTTCAGGCAGTCTGCAGGCTGCCCAAGCGTTGCTGCATGGATGGGGCATGGAGCATGCTGCTCATCTGGGGTCTGCATACGTACAGATGCATCAGTACCCTCAGGCTGGTTTCCCTACTTCGCTGTGTTAGGCTTTCCTTCGAGGCTGCACCTATCCTGCTAAATGCATCCACCGCTGGGAATGATACCTGGCCCACAGAAAAGTGGCCTGTTCACACCCTGCTCAGAGCTGTCTCTTTTGCAGCAGCCTGGTGGCTTCCCTTGTATCCATGTGATGAAGCACTCATGCTTTTGGGTCTCTTCTGGGCCCCTTGGTTCTCAGATGTGATCATTGCTTTTCTGTGTGGGATTTTTTTTATTTTTCGTTTTGTTTGGAGCATCAGAAATAACCTGAGACATGGTTTCAGTCCACCAGAGTGGTATTTCCATAAGAAGTGATATTCCAGGAGGGCTTATGGCAGGTGTTTGTCAGGATAAGACCTGGTGAGGTATTGTTGAAGGGCTGCTTAGGACCAGGCAGAGTTGATAAGGAACAAACCCTCATCAATGCCACCTTTTGGGAGTGATCTGTTTCCAGGACTGCCCTTGCAGTGGAGAAGATCAGTTGGTTCACTCCAAAAAAGAGGCTGGGAAGGAAGTGGCAATTACAAAACATCAGGATATCACAACCTGAGAGTATACTGCGAGTTAATTTGGAGGGTAGCGTAGGCTTACCAATTATCTGCAACACATATGTGCTGATTTGCACCTGAACTCTGCTCTGAAGTGGCCAAAGTGTTTTTCTTATGGTGCAGAGGATAATACATAGCCTATAGCTGTTCTGATGTGGGCCAATCTGCTCTGCTTGGACTAGAGCTCAAGCCCTCACAAAGACACTATGATTACAGCTTCAGTCTCTCTATTCCCATGAAAGTACTGTAATTTACCCCAGGAAAGCAGACCACTATAACCTGGGACGAAAAGGCCTGGATTTGTTTGCTTGCTCTACCGCCATGGCTCTGGTTCTTTTTGTTTAGACATTATCACATGCCTTCCAGGTCTTGTCTATCTTCTGTTGAATTACTAGCCATGAAATCCTCCTGCGCAGATGCAGCTTCTGCTGTAAAAAAGTGTTTGTGCAAGAACATATTATATCTATTCCCTACAAAATGAGCTTGTCCTCAAAAAAGATGCTGCTGCCAGCCTTGTGAATCTGTCGGGAGGCTTAAGCTTATGCGAAGTTTTGGTAAAAACACTTGACCCCAATGGGCCTGACTGCTCCGAAGAGTATTCTAGTATGGATGTGCCCTAAGCCTCAGCTTTCCCATTTGACACCTGGAGTTGATAGTGCTATGGTAACACAAGAAAGCCTTCTGGGTTCCTCAGCTGGGAGACAGGTTTTGTATGCAGCGGTACTACTGCTCAGAAGTAGCGCTGCTCCTGCCCTTACCACTGCCCTCCAATGCTGGAAGGGAGTAAGGGTCTCCTAAACACTTTGTCCACTTACACACAACTGCAGCCATTTGCTGCTGCCTGAGTAGAAGAACTAAGTCAAATAAAATGAAGAAGGAAAGGGCAAATACTGCACTGAGGATACAGACACAAGAAAGGACAAGAGATGACATGTTTTGGTCCAGGGACTTCTTGACTGCTTTTACAAATGCACAGACATGACCATCTGCTTAGTCCTGACTGGAACCTTCCTCCCAGACACCAAGCTCATTTTCCCAGTGATCCACGGAAGTCTGGAGAGAAATTTTAGTTTCTGTTGCACCAGGTAGAGGCTTGCATCTGACTCCACCAAGGCGTTAGCTCGTTGGAAGTGGGGAGCTTGTGAGTTGGGCTGGATGCTTTGGGAACTACAGGCAAATCACTGCTTGTCATACTGTAGTGCGGTCCAGCTGGGGAGTGTGGGGGCCACACTAGATGTTACCTGAAACTTTGTTTTGTCTCTTTCTGGATCAGTGTTCTAGAGACAGGACAGTGAATCATTGTGGTCAGACGGCATGCAGCTCTGTTAAAAGACAAGAAGTGAGTAAGCATTGGTGGGTACACAGTGTTAATGCACAAGTAAGCATTAATGGCTACATAGTGTTAACGTACGACACATAAGCCTACTGGGAAGGAAATATGAGGAGATAGTCTGTTTGTGTCCCACCTGTGCTGTGTGACAGTCAAGGGAACTGAAAAGCTGTAGAGACCCCTGTGCATTTTACTTATTGTCAAAGGTCTGTCAGCCTTTGAAATCAGGGGTGTTTCTGATGTGTGAAAAGTCTAACCTGACCTACTCTTCTCTGTACCTATAAGAAGTAATAAATATCACCCAGACCTGTATTGTCTGCATGACTGAGAAGGAATAAGTAGGAATTTTTGTGATTGAGTCACAGCAAGAGGAAATGTCGGTCTACCTGTTCTAGCAAATAAGCACCCGATGTTCTGCATAACTGAGATTAAGATTAGATACCGCACCATATGGGAAAGCTTCCCTGTTAGGAAATTGGATGCAGTTAATTTCTGATGGTAACTAACTCGTGTGTTCTTTGTATGTTAGTAATTTGGCACCTATTATTATATGACTTCATGACACCACTTCTCCGGAGACCTAAAAAAATATCATGCAAGTTCCTTAAGATTTGGCTGGGGAAATCCCCAGACTCTGCTATAAAAGACCTCCTTTGTCCATTTGCTGTCACATCTGCTGGCTGAGAAGATGAAGCACACACAGGTGGCTGTGCTGCTCCTCATGCAAAACATGATTGCTTTGGCTGGAACAACGGCAACAACAGAAGTGGTAAGATAGGGGTCTCATAACCTGAGCTTTGGTGCCTTCTTGTCTTCTCACGTAATTTAGATTACTGACAATTCTTTTAATGTTACTGAAAAATTATTAGGTAAATGTTAAGATCTTTGCATGGAGGAAGTTTAAAGTGTTCCTCTATCATTCCCCCAACTAATGTATAGGGACTGGCTAATAAATGTAAAAGTGAGGCACAGGTTTAAAATCAGAGTCAAATTCTGCCTTTGGTTAGATGAGTGCAACTCCCGGTAAGGATCTGAGTGGGTATTAAAAGCTCTGTGTAGCTTCTAATTAATTGGCAAGGGCTTATAGCAGGAAAGGATCCACATCTTTGATGTGGAAGGAGTTGGGAGGTGGGGGCTTTTCCAGTTGCATGATTGCTGTCATACTCTGTGACCAGACACATGAAAGCCCTGCTGGGTGGTATTTGTGGGGTGCTCTCCCTTCCCCATAAAACTGTGTCTGATTGGGCAAGAGAGGAGTTCAAATTACAGCCATCAATCACAAAAAAACCAACAACAAAACCAACAACAAATCTGGGGAGTAAGGGAGGATTTTTTTTTTAATTTAAAAAGTAAAAAATTACATTAGTGAAAGATTTGTTTTGATTTTGCACTGCCTCTTTTATTAAAAAAATAAAAATAAAACTGGGCTTAAATTATGGGAAGAAAAAGCTTGCAAATAGCTTAAAAGCTCTTCCAAATGAAACAAAACATTTTGGTTCTGTTTGACCCAAAGTGACTGCCTTTTGTATTTTTAGTTAAAACTTGGAAAAAAGCCCATTTTGACTCCCAGTGACTCTCTCTGATTTGTCTGGTTTAGTTACCAGCCAGAAAAATCCTGCGTGTGCCCAATTGTACATGTTTTGAAGACTGGGAGCGCTGTGGATGCAGGCAGTGAAGTCAGCATCTCCTGGGAAGGTGCATTTATCTGCTCAAGGAACGGAAAGTTGCAAAAGTCAAGATGATGTAAATATGCATTGATAAACTGAGTGTAGAAAGCTCAATATATGAGACATTTCTCCTCAGCCTGCTTAGCTTTAAGCTAGTCCCCAGTTTGTGTAATTTACACCATTTGAGATGCTCTCTGCCCTACCACTGTTAATTGCTACTTGCTGCCCCCCCCCGCCATGTTCAGTGTAATCATATGAGCACACAAATGCTTGTTCAAATGGATTTGTTTGACAAACTGTCCCACAAAAGTGGCTTACGCTGTGCCTTTTAATAGACCTGCCCTTTGCCAGCCATTTGGATTTCCCCACCATCCCCTGGCTCGGGAATGGGGCTCCGGCTGGGATGTGGGGAATGCAGAAAGACCCAGGGGTGAGTGTCCTGTTGCCCATTTGATGCTCCATCTGTCACACCATTTGACACCTGCTGCAGTTCCCAGTTTGCCACAGAATTTGGTGAGACCCCACTACAGTGGTGACAGTGTGCTGCATCACGGCGATGCTCCGTGCCCTGCACACTGCGCGGGGACACTGCACAGCTTCAGGGACACACAGTACAGTGCCAGGGTGGCAGCCGCTCTCCTTGCTGCGGCAGGAAGGCAAGAGCCAGCCACAGATGAAAATTAAAGGGGATGTATACAGTCTTCATACATAAAAGACTCCCAAGGTGGACTTGGCTGTACTGTTGGCAATGTGGCGGCTCGTCCCGGCTCTCCCTCCCCACAGCGGGATGCTGTCCCCTCTGTGGTCCTCATAGTGGAGCAGGACTCGTGCCCCAGCTGTCACAGCTCACAGCCTGACAGCTTGGCGTGCAAGGGGCAGCAAGCCCTGTGCCGAGAGGCTGGAGCGCAAGCTGGGCGGCGAGGACCCGGCATCCCTGCTGGGAGGACGGTAGTCTCTGGATTTGGGGCATGGGGGCATGGCGCTGTCATTTCAGACTGCCACGCAACCTGCCAGGGCTTCCCATCAGAGTCCCAGCTCACTCCTCCTGGGCAGGCTGAGCGTCCCCTGCCTTGCGCTGGTCACACAGAGCCTTGCTTCGAGAAGAGGTGTCCGTAAAGTGACACTGTGCCCGGGGAAAAGTTAGTGTCCTCAGAAGCAGATGAGAAAAGCTGATTAATTTTACAGTTGCTGGGGATGGCTCCCGTAACAAAATCAAAGTGCTTTGGAGCTGCAGGATTGAGGCTGGCTGGTGGGGAAGGGACAGTGCTGTATGCAGGAATTCTCACTGAAAGAGGCTTTCCTTTGCATTTTAGGCTCCTCATCTTGATACGACCCTTCTGTATCTGACTCAGCCTAGCAAGACGACTGAAGATCTGCGCACTTCCCCGAAGGTAAGACCATTGCTGTTCTTCAGTAAAGTCTGGAAAAGAGTAAAATTATGAACATGCGTTCCATTTTTCAGATGTTACAGAGTCACTCACAGACTTAACTCTGATACAGGTACATCAGTTAGGCTGCCTAGGAAAAGGCATTTAGGTGTTGTGTATCCAGGCTTTTAGGCAGTAGCGAATTCCCAAAATCATCAGTGCTGCTGCCGTGTCGTTCAATCCCTTAAGTCACATTCAAAGGTCTGTCATTACCCTGGTGAGTACTGAACCAGACCCAAGACATGAAATAGCTGGGGCTGTGGGGGTTTGATGGCAACATACCAAATAGTTTCGTGGTTACAGGCTCCCTGCAGAAAGGGGAAGACTTCTTTTCAACTCTGCCTTCTCATGTAAACCAGAACAGGGCCTTGAAGCTACCTACTGAGGAGTGCCCACTTGTGGTTACTGGGAGTGAGAAAATCTTGATTCTCCCTGTTCTACTTTGCTCAAATTTTATTCAACTATTTGCTAATAGAGGGATTTGAATCTGATTTCCATGCCTTCTGGTACAGTGCTTAAGTCCACGGTCTGTGGATTTCAGGTTTTGATGTTTTTCCTGCTCTCTGTCAGTGACTGCTAAATAATATGTTTGCTTTGGAGCAGATTTGATGGGACAAACTTGCCCTGAATGGTCCTGCAACCTAATATCAAGAATACGGTTTGTCCAAAGCACAACTCTAGATCAGATCAGAGATGGCAGGCAGCTTGATGGCAGGTCTTCATTATCCAAGCTGGCCCAGTTTGGCACCTAGGACGTGTGGAGGAACCTCTTCTGAGAGACACATAAGTCTCTGGCTGGAGTAGCGGGTTTAGAAAATTAAATGTAGTTAGGAGTCTCTCTCTGAGTCTCAGTTGCAGGACCCAGACCTCATCCATCTCCTTGCCCAGCTGAGGTGGCCTCTGTCCCTGCTGTGTGGTTTCTGTGGATCCCACTCTTTGTCTTAGGAAGAGCAAGTAGCTAATTCAAAGCTGTGAATGCCACTGCGCTACAGCGGAGCTGGAAATTAAGCACCGAAATGGCTAGGCTGTTTGGAAGATGTAACCCTAAGTTCACATTTAGGCAGCTGAATAAATTTCCTGGTCTTCAGAAAATCAAATACCTGCCGGCTCCTATTCCCTTTCTTAAATTGAAGGGATATGGAAAAAGAACATTTTTCATAGCTTCAAATATGTGTCTGTAACAACTTAATTTTACAGGGTAAAATGTTACTGTCAAGTCCTTGCTGTAGGCTAGGACAGTTTGCTCTCTTTTAAGCATTCAGTGTAAACTATTAAACCTGAAAAAACATACAACTCCGTCAAAAGTAACAGCCTATCTTGTGCATTTTTCTACAGGACAAGGGAAGATATTTTTCATATACGGTTATCATTTGACTGGTGCTATATTTTTATGGAAGTATTTACTGATCCAAGGGGCTTTTAACTAAACAATGCTTCTTGGTCTCGTCAATGTCATGATCCCAATGTTTGTAATGTCGTTGGGAGAATGGAAGCAGTTTGCTCTGCCCAGGCTGGCTGCTCCTTTGGGGAAACTGTCTCTTGGCTTGGATACAAGCCGCACTCACTGCAGTGAAGCTCTGCCTTCAATTCAAGGGTCTTTCATAACACAAATGTTAAAATATAATGATTGTTTTTCATAGGGATTTTAAATGCACAAGCTGGAGTTTTTTTGGGAGAATAATTTTGGATGATCATATGAGTACACTTATGAATGGTTTGTTTAGCACATGGGATAAGCGTGGTACCTCTAGCTAAACTGATGGCTATATATAGTCAAGACTGTCATTTATAGTAGAGTATACAATGTATAGTTCACACTATACTATGTATGGAAATGTATACACATATATAGTACACACTATGCTATGCTACATATAGTATACTCTCTCTTGGTATACATATGCATATATAAGCTATGTTTGTGTTATACACAGAAGGGATAGAATACACTATTTTCCACATAAAAATTAGCATGCCAGTGCACAACAGTCTTACAGAGGTCCCATATACTCATTAAGCCATATGCATTTCTTTGGACGTATTTTTTTTTCTTATCTGTTTCTTTTGCTATTGCTGAGCAACTTGCCATCCCAGTCATGCCCATATGCAGAGGACTCAGAGATGCAGAAGCATCTAAGTAACTTAGAAACCTGTTTTTCATAGTAATTTAGGTACCGATAGCCGTAACTTCACAAGCACTTGAAAACTTAGAAAAAGTTTGCAGCATGTTCTCAGTGGGATTTTCAGAAGTGCTTTGGTAACCTACCTGGCAAGGAAATCAAGGGAAATTATATGCTGGAACATTCTGGAATGCCAAAAGATACTTCTCTGCTTCCTTTCATGTTAAATATCTTCAGCAGTCTGTCTATGAGTGAAATTTTAAGGTCCATGGTGCTTGAATAGCAAAGACGAAACGTCTTTTCGTGTTTTCTTTCAAAACGAGATGCATGCTGTTTGTTACGGCTGTGGCAGAGGCTGCCAAAAGTGTGAACTGGGATCATTCGTGCTTGCTGCTCTTCTCTTCTTGGGCTCACAGATCAAGACAGCTTTGCTGCTGGCCATCACTGCATGTTCTGGGCTGGTTTAGCTGTGAGGAAGTTAGCTGAAATCACTGTGAAAAAGCAAGGGAAGAAGTGCAGCAATGTCAGCTTTCAGTAGATAGTTTTGTTGTGTGGTTGTTTATTTTTAACAGGGAGAGAGAAAGAGAAAACATGAATAACACTGGGATTTCTGCAAGGCAGGAGGAGACATTATACAAAAAAGTGTATTTAAAAAGCAAAGCTGTAGCTTTAAAATATGCAGCTGCATCGAAGTGTGTGCCAGAATAAAGTAACATCAAATATTTTTATTAATAAATTTGTGATAGATTTGTGAACCAGGGAACGTTTTGTGTACAAACAAAAAAGAACTTCTCCAAACACACTCGGTATTCAGCCCAGTGTTTATAGGAAATTATGTGCTTTGGCTGTAAATTATGGTAAGATCATGAATTGCCAGCCCTGACCTTTCCATACACCGTGCACATTGCTCCAATGGTGATGCTTTGAGCATGCAGACTACCAGGACAAGGTGATCCATGCTAATGGCATGGGCAATAGGTTTGCAAACGATCCACAAACGTGGATGGGCAATGGGCGGGCTGGTATGTGTGCAGTATTCTGTAGCAAAATAAGCATCTCCACCTTAGGCTGAGCCTGCACAGCTAATTCATCAGCTTTCAGTGCTGTGTAATTAAATGTGTATGTCTGTTTGCTGGGGCTGGCTGAGAAACTTCAAATGAAGCATTTTCCTTTTCAAAACTTTCCCTGTTACTAGCTCTGTTTTGGTGCTTTTATCTCTATGGACGGAAATGACTAGATGATCTGATCAATTCAGATTAACAGAACAGTAACTATAAGACCTAACTTACTAAGTTATTATTTTCCTGCTGTTGTGTGCTTTTCTGTCTGCTAGAAAAGTTATTTCATTGCCTTATACATCTATCCTTTCTGTGTACAGCACAATTATACACTGTCCACAAGACTGGGAAAGTAAGGACTATCATATGTCTCTGTTTTTCCAATGGTAAAATCTTTAAACAATACTTTAATATTTTCAGAAATATTTGTTAGGCTGAGTCATAAAAATTGCTAGATACTTTGAGTTCCTGGGAAGAAAAAGGAGAAAGGTCTCTAGTAACGAAGTTGCTGATCTCACAATTGTCACAACTCGAATGATTGTCAGACATCAGCTACTGATTCCGGAGAAGAACATTAACATTTTTTCCTTACCGATTTGTTATTGCAGCTCTTTGCCAATGTGTCCGGCTCTGTGGATGATGAGGGAACCTGTCAGTGCTCTGTGTACTTGCCGGATACCACCTTTCCAGTGCAGAAGGTTGAGAAATTGGAAATTATAGCCACAACACTCTTGGAGAGATTTGAGAGAGAGCTTTCTCTGGTAAGGTGTTCTTTTCCCATAAATACAATTATTGTATCTTTGCTGAAAAATGGTTGCCTGTGGAAAAGTACAGTAGTCAGTGGTTTTCTGTGACGTGTCTTTGAAACCGTGGGAAAGAGGGCTCGGTAACAACAAGAAGGGTGATTAAACCTCAACTTTTTGACATTGTAGCATGCCACACATTCGAATATCCTGAGGTCTCTTTTCTAGGCCTTTCCAGCTAGAGGCATATCGTATTTTTGGAGGAATGGTTATGTTTTGCCTCTTTTGGCTCAGTTTTATTGGTTTGTGATTGCTACACAGAGCTACAGGAAGCCAAGTCTCCTGCTCTTTCATGTGTTATTATTTGTATCAAGCCAGCCAGATTGTAAGAGGGAAATGAAGGGAAAGAGGAGAAAGGTCACCACAGCCCAGAGTGAAGAAGTAGGTGAATATCTGTCCCTTCACTTCTTCTGCTCTCAGAGATTAAAAAAAAAAAAAAAAAAAAAAAAAA
>Ga0065711_1029303_pt1 | contig 36728 bp, 17 predicted proteins | sample Hoacrofraction12_FD_59098 | JGI IMG/M metagenome (GOLD analysis project Ga0065711, IMG submission 59098) | Hoatzin crop microbial communities from Cojedes, Venezuela - Epithelial fraction 12 v2 (version 2) | ecosystem: Host-associated > Birds > Digestive system > Esophagus > Crop | place... | reverse complement strand
TTGCATTTTCTTTTTTTTTTTTTTTTTGTCTTTTATGTAGAAACTTAGGGAGGGACTCGCAAAGGTTTTGGTCTAGTGAGGGTAAACTCCGTAGATGAAGGAGAACAAACAGCTTCTTCAGAGGGTAAATCAGAGCAGCAGCCTGTCTTGCCCTTTCAGAATCACTTCTCTGTTGACTTGAGGATACAGATCAGAGTGTCAGCTGGCTGAAGTCAGCATGATGGCTAACCCTATTGACAGCTTGATATGAAGTAAATACTCTGAATTCTGTTTTCTGTCTTACTAATAAATTTATCAGTTAAATACATCAAAGTCTTACATGTGAAAGAGAAATCAACTTCTAATTCAAATTAGAAACAGAATGTCCGTGTAAAGAAGTAGACTGGGCACTGCATACATGACGTTAGTTTTCCTGTTCATCAGAAGTTCTGTTCTTCCTCAGCTGCGTCATTCAGACATTGCCAAACAATTTATGTAGGAAAACTAAAAGAATATATGTTAGATTCCTTCTGTGTGAATTTTAGGCAAAGTAACTGCTGGATTTGGCTAAATTCCACTGCTGGAAGGGAGAGCAGAATAAAGACCAAGGAAGGATTCCCGGCAACCATTTTTCAGTTTCAGCCTGTCTAATGGAAGTATTGACATATATGTCTTTAAATCTTTTGCATGTTTATTTTTCACTATTATTTTCTGTTTAGAATTCGGCAAAAGCAAAAAGAGGGAGGCACATACTCCCCACGAGATGCTGAAATTATTGACACAAAGTTCAAACTGGATCAGTTGATCACAGTGGCAGACCTGGAGCTGAAGGATGAGAGATTTACACGGTAAGTGTACTCCCGAGGCAAAACAGTAGTCCAAAGGGGCTGTCACCATGACCCCTTTCTGACCTTTGCTTGTTTGGAAGTGTTTGTGGTGTTCTTATTTACACAGGTCACTGGGATCCTCTTTCAAAGAATGACCTCCATCCTCAAGACACTTCTCACTAGCTTTTAGAAAATCACTTAATCTTCAGCTCTTTTTACAACAAGACAAAGATCTAAGTGCAAATCACTGTTTAATTGTGTTAGCAAAAAAAGGGCTACATATTTTTGAACATGCAGAATTTCTGAGGCTTTTTGATGGCCCAGTGTTTTGTGTAGACTGCAGACCTATACAAGCATTTTGAAAGAGTCAGACTCCCAGAAGTCCCAGTCAACTGATTCAAGAACAAATCTGTCATTTTTTAATTGACATCTAGAAAGCCTTCACAAAGGGATTTGCATAACATCTGGGTTTCTGTGGAGGTCAGCACGGTGGCTGTCCTGGCCTCTACTCCTTTAAGATGTATGCAGCCGTTCCGGGCTATTCATATTTTCTATCCGACAAAGAATCTTGTCACAGATATTTATCAGAAGGAAAACTGCTCTGACTGCCAGAAATATGGATATTATTCACTGAATAAATATAATGATGATTCTCAATAATATATGACATCCCACCGAGTTAGAAATGTTTGGTCACCATGCTTTACCTGCCTGTATTTTCCCTGCTGTGTCGCAGATGGAACAGTGTGGTAGGCAGTCTCCTTAAAGATGAGAAGCCTAAAATAGTCTTGCCCTAGCAGTCTGGCATCTTACTGTCTCTGACTAGAAATAGCTGGAAGATGAAAGGTTGTAGCTGTTGATCTGTTTTGTTTGAGTGTGTATATGTCTATGTGTGTGGTACAGAGTAAGTTGGTTGCATGTACAAACCTGTTCAAAATAGTGCATGCAGGAATGGCTGCTTGTAACAGATGACAAAACATGCTATGAATCATCTGGGAATCATCGACGTAATGGATGTGGCATGTGCGGGGGGCGGGGGGGCCACATGTAATTCAGATAGCGTTCTTCAGTACCTGCTAGTAACAGTGGAGCAAATTCTCTGAAGACAGAACCATTGCCAATGCACTGTGGTAACTGTGACTCATATTAATGATCGTGATGGATCTTCAAAATGGCCTTGTTTCCAAACTGTTAGCTGAATAAGAATAGTACTAATTTTGTGTGTATACTAAAGTGTTAATGGATTTTGCTTCCAGATACTCTTCATTTTTCTTTAGACGCAAGGAGATATTTGTCATCCAGTAAGTTTTTGTATTATTGAAGCAACGTGGTGTGTTTTGCGTTCTGTCCTCTTAACCTGTGTGCTACCATACTATATTGAATGATACAGTTAAGAAAAATGAAATGTCAATCTTTGCAGCTACACTAATGACAAACAGTGGTATTTTTCATCATGAAATCATGTTTATTTTCAGTCCCTAGTGTTGAGGTAGAACAGTTCCATAAATATTTTGAAATAAATCAGGGCAATTTTTACACGGAAGCTATAACACATTAGGACAATATAGCACTGATATATACAACCTATCCTAGAAGCAAGTGTAGTGCAAATGTGACATAAGAAACATGCTGTTTCTTTCCTTTGGCAGTTAGAATGTATGTACTTAAGAGAAGTTCTCTTTTTTCCTCAGCCTTGCTCACTCACAGTGCAGCTGTTTAGTATTGTGCTACTGCAATCTCAGCAACATATCCATGCAGTCAAAGCCTTTATCAGTTTGCAGAGTACTATTCTGCCACTTTCCTATCTAAATTATATGTAGTTTAGATTTGTACAGTCTCAAACTCTACAGAGTAATTGCAAACTATAAAATTTCATACTTAAGTGCACTTCATTATGTGATTTATGCACAGCAAGGCCTTTACTGAATAGTTCTTCAGCAGATTTAGTTACATCACCCTTATTTTAATGAGTCAGTCTCACATTTTGGCTTGCAATTTGTCATGTCCTTCCATCTGCATTTTTCTCTTTCCTTCTTCCCCGCCCCTTTAGTGGCCAAAAGCAAAGACTCTCGTCTTCTGCCATTCTTGTAAGGTACTTGATGCAGGTGTTAAATATTGGATTATTATTTTTCAAACTGTAGCGGCACTGAAGCTACAGCACGCTCCTTGCCTAGGTGCTTTGTTGGACATTATGGCAAATTGTTGAAGTCTGAAGTGCAGGCACTAACTGAGAGTTCCTAAGGAGAGAGTTCATGCCCGCTTTTCAACTAGAAGTCAGTAAATATACTGTGGGACCCTGCTAGATAACACACATATAGTAATGAAGGGCAGGATATCCTCTATCTGCTTAAAACTTTTTAGTTTATTACAGCTTTTTTTTTAAGCTTTAAAGAATGTTTCAGTATGTGTAAGATTCTGTTCTGGTAATGTCTGTGACCAAAAGAGACATTTTGGGTGCCTCTAATGCTGTCTGTCACATAGACATATCTTGCCTGGTAATGATGAGCTATATCGAGAAGCTGGCAGAAGCACGGCAGCATGCACCAAGGCAGCTTACTGCAAAACCTAATGTTTAAAGTATTTTTCTGCCTGTTTTCAGACTTCCACAGTTACACCACGAAATAACTTTTGACCTGTTGCCTTTGGGGAATAGCTATGTAGAAGTCAATCACAGTCCCAGTTCTTGTGTTGTCCTTGTCATTCTCATGATTTGTGGTTAAAGCAGTGACATGTTAGCATGTCAAATTATTGTACTGTGTGTTGATGACTACAGTGTAACCTTCACAAATTTACCGTGCATTTGGAATGGGACTGTGCATCACTGCACCTGCATAACCTACTGCCATATGTTGGCTGCGTTTAGTTAGCTATCTCAGCTGTGTTTGCCAAGCTTGCTGTGTTGCAGACTGCTGCGTTCAGTTCATGGTATCTTGTAATTATATGAGTAAAACATAGATGGGTAGACTCCTTTTCCAAGCTGGCTTGTTTTGTATTTCTTGGATAGCAGTATATCAGCTGAAATATGTTTTTAATTGTCCAACTAAGTATATTTTCTACCCTGAAAGGATGATGGGGAGTTTGTGTGGAAATCTTAGGTGATAAAAGAGCAGTAAAGATTTTTTATGTACTTACTAACGATCCCAGTCAGTGCTTGTTTGAAGGATATGCTTTGGAAACCAAGTGTTTTGTCATTTTCTAGCCAGTATATTTATCATGTTAGCTACTATAAATCAGTAAAGACATGGACTTACAGCTGACAGAGTTCATGCACAGGATCAAGACACTCTAGCCTGCTCCACGAGATCCTTCTGACTGTCTCTCACACACCATCTCTTCAGACATTCTCTCGTATTTAGTGGATCGTGCCCTATGATCTTGGATCACATTCTCAGAAACTTTGTGCAGCTGGTATCACATAAGAAATAAAAAGGAGTAGAAAAAGGTTTTCCTGTTCTGTAAGAAAATGACTGGAAATATTTTTTATAATTCCCAGCAGATAAAAAATTCAAAAGCTTGGAAAGTTTAATGAACCAAAATTCAGCAAATATTCATTATAGGTTAATCAAAACATTTTATTTCACACATTTTTATAACCCTTTTTACTATGAATTATTTTGCATTACAGAAGTCAGTTTAAATAGAGAAAACATAAAATTTAAAATTGCCAAGCATCTCTTTTTTTGGGTCAACATTTTTTTTTGAATCAGGAAATTCACAGCAAATCCCAATTTCTAGTAGTAATTTTTTGACATAATCATCATCAGAAAAAAATTTTACTTGAAAAACTTCAGTGTCTGAAAATTACTAATACTAGCTAATGCATATACATCATCTCTTAGCAAGTCTTTGTTAGGCAAATTAGCTAAGGGGATGTAGCTTCATTGGGCATGCAGGGAATTATGTCTTACTGAATTCAGTGGAAAATGAGATCAGCTTTATGAAGCCAAAATGCTAACTTTGAATGTTTGTGACGTACATTGACCTCCATGATGGTGGAGATGATATGAGACCTGCAATAACAGAAAAAAACAACCCTTATTTAAAACATATGTAGCCCATCAATATAAACTGGATTAAACATTGGTTCATTAGGCATACTGAATATACATATACTGGGGCCTCTCATCACTTACTTTTTGTAACATGTCTATAGGGCTTGGCAAGTCACTTTTCAAAGCAGACATTCATCTGCTGTTAGTAGAGTCTGTCACTAAATTTTCAGGGTGCACCAGGTTTGGCAAGAAACAAGTAACTCCTCCCTGTTCCTGGTGCTCACCTAGGAGACAACTTCTCTGGCACCCTACTTTTGCAGCAAGGATAAAGCCATGTAGGTCCCCATTTCTTAAAATCTTTCCTTGAGAAGTTGCCCCTTGGAATGGATGCTTTGTTTCATTCTATGTGAGACAGCTTGTCAATCAAACGGGGCACAGATTCAGCAGAAATACTTCTGAATTACAGACATTGAAACCCTTGCAAATACCAGGTAATTAGAACTTTTTATGGAAAAGTCTTATATATAACATCATTGTCTGATCTCACATTTCCTATATATTGTGCATTCAGTAGGTGTCTGTGCTTGAGGTAACACTTCTGCACGCACATTACGTTCTCTAGACTAGCCTGTTTCTTTGAGTGGGGATAGGCATGGCTCGTGCCTTGCCTTTTTCTTCAATAAGTTTCCCTTTAGTAATCAACTAACACAAACAGGCTTCCTGAGCTTTGTATCCCAGGAGTGCAAGGATTATGAATGTACATGTCCTGGTCCAATGGAAGACATGACCATATGTTATCTTTTCTTAGGTCTTTAATATTTAGGAAGGGTTAAGCTCCATATTGCTTTCAATTAACTTGCTAAAAATTAGTTCCTCTGTTGCTGCTAGGAAGTGTCAATGGTGCTTATGAGTTAAGCCTTTTGCCTACATACTCATTTCTGTTATTTTCTGTTTGGACGAAGTTTTAATTCCCTGTGGCTTTCAGATGATTGACCCAGAGAGAAAGCCGAGTCTGTGTGACAATATGGTCTTCAGTTACCACTGCCAACACAAATAAATGGCTTCTTTCTAGCTCTATCATAAGTAATCTGAGTGGGATTCAGATTTTTGATAGACTTCAAAAAAATCCCACACATGAAACAATACACTGTTTTAAAAGAAAATCAGATTTAAGGCAATAAAGCATTCTTTATCTTAGAGAATGTTTTTCTTTCCTGGTTTCAAAGACAGATGTGGGAATCTGGAATATTCCATCTGAAATAAGGAAATTTGCAACTTCATGGTTTGATTCTAAATTGTGCTCATCAAGATCTACTGATACCTATATTCTTATGTTTGATACAAAAGACTGGGAAATGTGGAGAACAAGACTACAGGTGGATAAGTATTTGTTCATTGATGAAATACCGTAAGATTATTATTATATATTCCAAGTCAAGACACTTGGAAAAAATACTAATTTTTGAAGTCTGAGGATGCTGAAACTGAGCGTAGGTGTAAGTCTCCAGTAAACGTTCAAAATTCATCCCTTCTGAAGACTCTTACACAACAAAGCCAACATCTTTGTCACAGTCTTCGTTAGACATTAATCCTCGTATAAGCATTTAAATTAGATCATCTTATTTTCTGAGCTGCCAAGCCACTGCAATGTGCACTTGCTACCAAAAGAGTGAGTTCAGTAGTTCTAAAAATCAAGTTCTTTACTTAAACGCCCAAAGATAGGTTAAACAGATAGGTTAAAGTGTCAATCTGTAGGTGCCTTACTTGTTTAAACATGTTTACTGCTTGTGAAAAATAATACATGATTATGCCTTAAAAAAACACCTGTATGAATATTAAAAATGAACTAGAAAGCAACATAAGTAACACTGCTTAGTTCATTTCCTGAGCTATTTCAGTGCTTTTCTTCCCTGCCTTGAGTGAAAGTAAAAAAAGGAAATATTGTTGCGTAAGGTGGTGTTAATGGCGCTGCCTGCCTCCTATGTCCTTTGCTGTTGGATCCACGTACCTTCAGCACTGAAGCACTGAATGACAGAATCAGGCTGCTTATGTACACCATAGATGTGATTTCTATTCCGTAATGACCAGACTGCATTTGCTTACTGCAAATTAGGTGCAGTAAGCCCCTCATTGCTATCAATTCAAGAGGAGGAAATATATCAGTCTTCAAAAATTACTGGGAGATTACTTTTTACCTGTTCTGTGGTGAAGGTAGGTGAGTTCAAAGGAAAAAACAAGGGTAATTTCTTTGCAGAGACTGCTTATAATTTTGTCCTGAAAAAAGGCCTTAAAAAAAGTTTAGTTTCTGCTCAAAGACAAATATATTTGTGTGCAGTACATTGGCACAATTAGTAAGAATACTTTTTCTTCAGGAAACTTTGGCTCTGTAATGTTGCCAACATTACTAAAAGGTAGTTTGCTTTGCCACATGATGCAGACAACAGAAGTGATACAATAAGCACTAGCTAGATGTCTAAACATCCCGAATAACTAGAGTTGCATGTTTTGTTGTCTTTTTGCCTTCTTTTTTCATTCTGAAGCTCTCCTTCATTTGTCCTAGTAAGCACTTTGAGCTTGAGCCCTTTTCTGTGAATTCTTACGCTTCTTTCTACTCCAGTGAGACTGACCCAAGGCTTTCACAGCCTGTTTGCTTTGTTTGCAGAGAACTGTCATAACAAAGTATGTACCACAAAGGCATCTTTATTAGCTTTGAAATTAACTTCTGTGATGCTTAATAATAAATGATTCAACGATTTTATTAATCTCATTTTATTATCTAATTTTAAATTTAAATATTTAGGAAGAACTTCATAAACCAAAGTATTTTAAAGCAAATTTTTGTCTTTTGTACTAAAATTATGTCCGCAGTAGACATTTGTATTTGTACTATAGAGTAGTTTTTGTAAATTTTGTATGTAAGAATTTGGAGAGACAGACACTGGAGAGGTAGACTTAGAGCTCTTTTGAAGGGACAAATTATCTTTTAAACTGTATTACTTCAAATTCTTTGGCTTGACCTTTTAGACAAGCTTTTTGAGTCTGAATTCCAAAAGTTTGGCTTCTAAATCCATAATGTTGAGACATTCTTAAAATGGGTTCAGAGGCGATGATGATGACCAAGTTTCAAGGCCATCTGAAAGTCCCTCGGCATAGCTGCCCATGTAACATCTTCATGATACCTGCTGTGGGATCAAGTTAAAGATTTAATATGTAGCACAGTTTTTAAAATCGCCCTGCACCAGAAAAAGCAGTGAACGTGTAAAAATGAACATGAAAACAGGCACTCATTTTAAACATCTTTAGATAAACAGCCATAGCTGGCTGTTTACTATAGAGGCACACCAATAGTGTGATTCATCTGTGACTTATTTTAGATATCTGCTTAAAATGAGATTAAATCACACCTATTTCTTGTCACTGATTATAAAAGGAATGTAGTGACTAGCTCAGAAATAGGTGTCTGTACTCAGTCAGATGAATCCTGTCCTTATACTCTGAAATGTTCCTTAGAAGAATGATATTGAGTACGTAGTGTAAAATGAAGCTTGTCAATGGTCATTGTATATGAAGCTGTGTGCTGGAAGTATGGATTTCTCAGGGCCATATGAGCCCAGAGTACTGTAAAATGATCTGAAGAGAATGACAGAAACTGCAACTACCATATCCATATCTGTCAATACCTGAGATAAAAACTAAGCAAGAGAATCACCCAAGATATCTGACATATAACAGTATTTGAATCCATGAGAGAAATAAATCTGGTTCTTTAGTTACTTGAGTATTTCATCTAAAACCTATTATCATGCACAATATTGGTTAACTCTCAGCTTGCCACATTTAACAAAAATCTCTGTTGCAGGTTACTTAGTTATAGAAAATCCATCAAGTAAGTTGATTAAAGATTTTTGTATTGTGATCATCGGTGAGTCTCAATGTGTGGTTCCCTCCTCTCTGTTTATTAGAAAAAAACTCCAAGCTGCGTATAAATCATAAAAGCATGACTAATTGCATGGTAACTGGAGAAATGCTTTCTCTCTCTCTGGGGTGAAGCCTGCATGTCTGTGTTTTAGCTTGGGAAGTAATACAGGGATATTTAAACTCCTGTGGGTTTAAAAACCATGTCATTATGAGAATGAGGTCACTGCAATATTTTATATGTCTAAAACCTTGCAAAGTATAAAATGTTTTCTGTGCGACAAAGAAGTATTATGTACTATAGAATGCAATGATAAGTTTACAGATTTCCATTAATGTCAAAACCTCGCCTTGGAATGCTGTCACCTATAGAAACAATCCTACCCAACAATACTGTTAACATTAGCACATCAAAAATTTGGTGAGAGGGAACAACAGGGGGAGAAAATGCTTCTATCTGAAGTGACTGAAAACAAACCAAATAAGCATGCTGTAAGCAATTTATAATTTTCTTTCTACAAGTATCAGTTTCTATTCAACTGAAAAACATTATTAATAAACTGCTGTTAAAAAAGAATAAAGAGAATGACAAAGAAATTCCTGATAAGTTTCTAATTCTTCTGTCATTTCTTTCAGGCCAATAAGCAAGAAATCCTTCCTACAACATGTTGAAGAGCTTTGCACAAACAACAACCTAAAGTTTCAGGAAGAATTTTCGGTATGTTGCTAGCAGTTGTCACAACATCGCAAGACCTTCAGTCGTTTCATGTGTCACATTTCATGTCCATTTTAAGCGGACAAGGCCATGAAGGACTCTGGCCTTGATAATCAATACCCAATTACCAGGTTGATTGTTTAGAAAGTAACACTACACTGATTTGAATTCTGCAGTCTACACTGCAACCTGATCAGAATTATTCACCTAAGTGTCAGCAAAAGATGATCTTCTTTAGACTCCGATCTTTGCAAGAACACCATGATATTTATGCTTTTACATATGTAGTAATGCATATGTAGTTTACCTGAGAACAGTTTATTTAGAAATAGTTTTCTAACATATGCACAGGTATATTTAAGTGCTTTAAGTTCATTTTCCTGAGTGAGGATGACCCCAAAAACACAGATGACATTTATTCTGTGAAGTGTTTAAGCCCCAGTTATACTGCCACTGTACTCAGATTTTTTTTTTTTTTTTTCATGGTTTTCAGTGCAGAAAGTGAAAAGTTTGTGCATGGTACTTTGCTTTTTGCTCCTTTACAAATAATAGGTCATACTTGTCATACTTGTGAATAGCTTCCATCTCCTTATGTGAGTAGATAACTCAGCAAGCCTGTCTTTCTTTCTGAAAAGAGACCAGCTTTCCAAATATACATTACATATAATATATACATACTTTCAAATGTAAATCTCAAAGTTTTCACTATTTTAATTAAGTAGCAATTTTACAGCTATCATTTTTTTCCTCAACAATATCTTTTCTTCTTGTTATTTCAGAATCTTTATCATCATCATTTTTAACACATACAGTCATTTGCTGTCACAAAAATAATTTGTCAGTCTCCACTGACTTTATTATTTTGGATTTATAGATTTACTGTGAATTGCTTACCATTTGGATTAACAAAAATGAAGACTCAACAATTGGCTTTTCTTCTGCTAGATTATAATATTTCAGTCTCTGAGGGAAAACCAACAAAAGTGTGAAAAGATTAATGGTATTTCCTACAGCTTTTTTGTTATGCTCCCTAAGTAAAATTGGTCTGGATTTAATAATAAAAAGCACCATAAAATTCTCTGAGCAATAAAGGAGAACTTTTTTTCCAAGAGTAGAAGTGCTATTTCACTTGAACAAGAGTGATTATAGTTATATTATGCATGACTGAACAGATGAAAAGTTTTACTAGCAATAACACTTTCACATATTAACATTCATCACTGGAAAGTTTCTAGTATTACTTTAAGTGTGACCCACACTGGGTAAGCCTTATGGCACTGTAATGTCTTAAAACTTAAACAGTACTGTTTTATCAAATCAAAATCTTGGCAATCCAATTCAAATTCAGAGAAATACTGAGGCTGAAGCCTCATTCAACTAAATTATATACTCAACTTTTAAACAAAAGTTTTATACGTCATTTGGGCTTTCATTTTTTTCTCTCTGAGCCTTAGCTTCCCCATTCCAAAGTGTAGTGGTGTCTTCCCAGGTGACTTCTCCAAGGGCAGGCAGAATTGCAGAGTAGGTCCAGTCCCTGACTGAGAGCATATCTGTAGCACCTGTCTTACCAGATGAATAATAAGATTGACCATGCGCTTGAAATGACATCAGAAATGACAATGCACACAACAAACAAACAAACAGACCTTGTGACCTGTGTTGTTTCCATCCACATTCTTGCTTTAGTTTCACAGAAATGACTCAGGGCTCCCGCAATGTGTGTATGAGAGTTGAGCTCAAGATGTAAACCCGTGGACCATTATATCTGAAGCACATAACGAAAAGCACGGTGCTGATCTTGCTTGGGCTCTCTGTCCATCTCTGTACTAGCAAATTAAAGTATACTAGGAACTAGAAATGAGAATATGATCATTTACACTAATATCTGTTATTATACTTCTTGCTTTGAATTTGGACTGTTTCAACTAGCAGTCTTCCTGGACAATTCAAAAACAACAAGATATGTTTTGGTAGGTAAATTAGTCTAGGGATCATTTGCAATAGGCAAATTGTAGACAACAAACCTGTTTTGGATTTTTACTAGCATGAATGTGGCTCTTTCCATTTCACTTAAGTCTTGGAATCCAGGGACAGTTCTGGTCTCATCTAATTTTCTGGACTGACCAAGCTGCTGTGCCTGGAGATCTCCAGGGTTCCATCTCGGTCCACATGTGAATATGGCCTGTGTGTAAACATGATGAGAAGAGAATCTGGACTTCAGAATGGATCTGGAGCCATGTCTTATCAGAATAGACGAGTTTAAGGAAACCATAGGGAGCCACAGTAACTGATGGTGGGCACCACCTAGCTGATACTCAAACTTCCAGCTTTCCAGATTATTCACGTATCTCTCATTACCTTTGGGACATCAGGTTTTTCTAGTAACTGGCAAATTACTGAAACAGAAATACTTCTATAAGTGTTTTACAATAAATTCTGTTCATGAATAAAAAAGTGAAATACCTCTGAACATCACCACAGTACCATAAAAGTAGTACAGCAAACAAAGAGCAAATTGATTATTTCAAAGTTTTATGAGTCTGCAAAGAAATATGGTTTCTATGATGAATTCTTATTGAATTTAGGAATCCAAATAGTCTTTTCCCAGTTCTGAAAATAATAATTTAGACTGAAATCCATCCTGGTGCAGAGAATTAGCTTTTGAGCACTTGTTCAGCTATGGAAGCATCTTTACAAAAATAAAATAATCTGCTTCTCTATCTGCTATCTACTACAAAATACTTTAGAACAGTGCTGCTTCTATGCTAGTTAACTGGCAAGGTAAGACTCAGAGGAGTGAAGCAAATGAGGCAAGTTAAAGTTCACATGACATGCACATGATACAGGATCCCACAGCCCATAACACCTGCAAAATGCCATAGGTGTTTCTTCTGTGTTCTTCCATCATTCAAAATTCAAAGACAGAAATTTTGTGGGAGAGTTTCAGCTTTCTGAAAGAGAGGAATTTTAACATCTCTACCCTTAGCTGTGTTTTACTGTTCTTATCAAATCCTGACAGGAATGCACAGAAGTCACTGTGCTATGTCTGAGAACAGGGATCTTTCTCTAGGTTCAGATATAGGATTGGGGCTTTACTTCTCTAAGGGACTATTGAGACAAAAGGAAGAGGCAACTGAATAGGTAGAAGAAATGTGCCTTGAGTATGGCAGAGGTTGATTCAAAGACAAGATTTTAAAACGAGTGCCTTCATTTTTCCATAGTATGTTACAGTCCTTCATTTACTTTTGTATTTACTTTATGTCTGTTAACCATGTTTTTTAATTCTTTCACATATGGATATAAATGTAAAGTCAGCCATTCATTATACGGTGATTTTAAGTCAGAAACTTTCTTTTCATAATGGGCATAATCATAGACTTTTCATCCCTAGAAAACATAGATATTTAGAGAGATTTTGAAGGGCATGGATAGGATCTAGTCCCTTGTTAATTTTCAAAGGGAGATGAGCATCTAGTTGTTCTCTGCAATTCTTCTCCTAATTCTTTCCCCAAGGAAGTATGTGTCAGAGCTAGGAAGAGAAGTCGGGTCCCTTGTCTGAAAGACCTTTGCTTTCATTGCGAAACCATCTTTCCCCTCCTCTTCAGAAGCACCAGCAGCTATATTATAAAGGATACAATTATGGAAGTGAAGTAGTCCTCATGCTTCAGGCCATAGCATTTTTGTCAGATGGCGAAAGAAAGAAATTTCTCGTGGGATAATATTGCATATAATACAGTTCAAGTGTTTTGAGCTCTCTTTTATATGTCAAACATTATCTGTTATACAGAATAGGATATCAGATTAAATGAATTACTGACTTGGTTTATTACATCAGTTTTCAAATTGTCCCAGTTTGCTAATGCTCAAATTATTCTTAGTATCTGAACCCATCAAATAAGTCTGACAAAATATTTGAATCAGCAATGAAAGAAAAACAGTGGAATAAAAAACACTCTAGTTTTTCTGGTTTTCATTACCTCTTTTATTTATTTATTTGCTAATAGTTGCCCATTGAATTTTACTTATAGAAGACAAACTGTCTCAAATACCTGGGCAAAAAAACACTTGAAAATAATTGACATTGAATCTGATAGTAGGGCTATCTGCCCCACTTTTGGAAGTAGCCCATGTAGAGAGTAACTGTTAATATTAAAAGACAAATTTAAAGGGGGTACTCGGCACAAGCGGTAAAACTTTGTATCATACTCATTCAAAGCAATAGGTAGATCTCTTCATTTGTATCTTAGCTAGATGTTGAAATAGACTTGCATATAACATTTGTCAAACAAAGTGAAAATCTATTATAGTTACTGTAGTTATTAACTTAGAAATTCTGGTGAAATTCTGGCTTTTCTCAATTTTCTATTGTCTTATCACCACTACGAGATCATCACATTATTACAGTTTCTCCATCAAGAAGTTTTGAAGTTGTCTCCACTCTTTTACTTAGCTTTGGAAATTATACCTATTTACGTACAGAATGATCTCCATCGAAAAAGTTCCTCAAAATGAATGATTTATCCACCTCTGCCCTTCAGTAACAGAACGAATGACCAGTTATGAAACTGCAGTACAACCCAAAATAACTCTTCCCACCCCTTTCACAAACAGTCCCATGAACAATAGCTAATTGCCAGTTGTCTAAACTTAATTAAATTCTCATCAGTTCTCACGATGTGGCAAGAACTCTCCCAACCTACAGGAGCCAGGAAAAGGCATTACCCAAGAGTAAGACTGAGTTAGGAGGCTATGGTAACCAAGCATGTGACTTCATGAAAAGACAGAAAAGAACTACAAAAGGTAATAGGCTGACTTGATCCAGACTCTTAAAGGTGAAAGTTCATGTAGGCTTTAATTGTTCACCTTGACAGCATTGTCTGTGGTGCTGCATCTAACCTTGCTGGTAGAACTGGGGTTGACAGTGGGGTGGAATGCTCTGTAACGCTTCCAGCTGTTCTCAGAAATGCACTGTGTTGCGGAACTGAAGAATTCTTCCTCTCACTGGAGTAATTGTGTTGGGTTTTTTATATTCATTGAAGATGAAATGCATAGCTTTGCCAACAAACATTTATTCCTCTACAGGAACTTCCCAAGTTTCTTGAAGACCTTGCTTCAACTGATGCTGATTTGCCTTGGAACAGATCTAAGAATCGTTTCCCAAACATAAAGCCGTGTATGTATGTTTACTGATATCTGGTTTGCTCTCTACTTTTGATAATGCAACTTATATTTGGAATGCAACTGTGTTTTTATTTGATCTGCCTTTGAAATGGCAGTGCAATCATGTCCACACTATGAAATATTTTTCTGTCAAGTAATCTGTCTTTTCACTGTGTTTTTTTAAAGACAGTTTTATTTGCAAGTAGCTTTCAACTTGCTCTCACAAGCTTTAATATGCAGGTGCAAGAAACTGTAGCCTCAATAGTTTCTTAGCTTTGTAATTCAAGCCATGTAGCAAACTCTTTAACATTCTTCCTCATTTTTTTTTCCCTTTATTGAGAAGGAATTTTTTTTAAACATATAAAATCCACATGTTTGTGCATTCAGCTACCTCAGGAGGCTGGGTATGCTTTCTTGTGGATATGTGTACACGTGCTGCAAAGGTTCCACAGAAGATCAGAGTGACTGTATGATAACTTAAAAGCCAAGGCTAGATTTTATCACAGGAGACAGGAGTCTGTCTCTCTGTACTTAACACTGCTTCCTTTTTCAGTTAATAAGACAAGAAATGTCATTATTATTTTAGGCATTAGCTGTGATGTGAGATGGGGACCGTGGCATTCCTTGGTTAATAATGCTACATTCTGTGCTATTAACTTTTCAGAGCAGCTGTTCCTGCTATCTACTGCCTTGTTCAAGACATACAGTCACTAAAAAATTACATTCATAACACACAATGAAATATAAACAGATGAGTTTCATAAATCTTTAACTTTGTATTCTATTTTTTTTTACAAAGTTGAAAACCAAACATCAAAATTTGGAATGTTTGGTTTCAGCATTTATTTTCTTCACATATGACATCTTTCCTGGGTTTTGTCATTTCTGCACACGTACCGTGGGCCCAAATCGGAAACCCTCAGTATTTTTTTTTTCTCTGTAATAATGAGCTTACCTTATGTAAAAGAAGTAAAAGTATGTAAAAGTGCGAGGATCTGACTCAAATCTGTGACCTGGGCAGCAAGTACACAGGAAAGACTGTCAGACCCCTGACCCTGCTGTCTGATTCACACGGAGGTTGTCTGTGCTAGAACACCATAACGTAAAGTACATGGGCCACCTTCAGGCAGAGGATCCTCTCGTACATACATCAAATTGGAGATTTTAGCACGTTCAGCATTTTAATTAAAAATTATTGTATTAAAATATGTGTGAAACATTAAAGGATGACTACACAGTAATGGAAATTGGTTAAACTCCCTTTATAATTAGCATTCTACTGTGTCAAATATTGTTAGATTAGCAACAGTTAACAGTATTTTTGATTTCTTAACGCTCCAGGGACGCTTGTTACATTCATCTATGGCTTTTGAATGAAGCTTCTAGTTAACTAGATTTTATTTCCATGATAGATAACAACAACAGAGTGAAGCTAATGCCTGATGCTGGTATTCCTGGGTCTGACTACATTAATGCCAGCTACGTATCTGTAAGTAGGAAGTCTCTCACATTTTTACTGTATTTGTTTTCTGGTAGAAGAGAGAGTCAAAAAATAGCTTGCAAGAAGAACAGGATTCTAATTTTTCTTTCATTCACTACAGCTACTGTTGCTATGACATTGTTCAAATGACTGCTGTAGCACTGAACATGACTAGTTAAAAATACAAATTATCCCATTTTCATTGCTAAGCAATGATTTTCAGTAATAATCAAACCAGTCCAGCAAATTACTTTCTATAAATTGTCTCAAACCATTATTATTAAAGATAATAATGGAACTCCCACTGAGGTCAATTGTTTAGACAGGTGTTGTTTGGTCTCTCAGTTCAGGAGTTGGAGCTATTGTATTGAACAGGACTACGTAAAGATAACTGAACTGAAGAGCTTCATAGAAATGGCTAATAATTTTGGAGAGTGGGATTGGTATTCCCCTTACAGCTTTCTTCCTGGACCTTCCATTTTCTAATTGTGTTCTCAGTAAACCCTTTATCTATATTTTTATCTAATTTTTGTCCTGTTGAATCTCAAAGTGTGGCTTATAATTAATTATGTATTTAATTTGTTATAGCAGTGGCTGGTGGTCTCACATGAGGTCAATACTTGATTTGCAGTAAGCACTATTCAAACACATAGCAAGAGATGCAGACCATACTCTAAACAGATGACACAATGACAAGTAGAAATAGTTATTTCCAGGTAACTAAGAGACAATCACAGAGAATAATCAATACAGCTGAGAGCATCTTCCTCTCTCATTAGTAAAAGCTGTTTATTCCCTTTATATGGAATGTCCCAATTCTGACGGCAGATAGGAAGAGGCATGCCACATTGTTACTTGACGCTGGGACTATACACAGAACCACTGAGAAGGAGACCAGACAGCTTGGAGCACGGCATAGTCTTTACCCTTCTGTCACTAACTGACATGACAGGGCTTAGGCAGGGAACAGTAACAGCAACTTCCAAAAAGCTGCAGCAAAAGCCAACTGCAGAGAGTGTTCCCTGCTGAGATACATACAGGCTTCGCGCTTTAGGTCATCATGCATCAGTGAATAGACAACTGTAATGTTACCATTTGTCAGGGCTAAAGCTTTGCCCTTTACATGCTCTCACTTCCCATATTTGTGGATGTGTAAATACATAAATGCACATAGCTGTAAATATACGTGTGTATTTATATACCTGTTTATCTGGGTGTATATACATATGCATACGTGTAAAGAGAGAGAAAGACAGGTCTTGTATATAGTTTTAAAAAATGGGAATTTGGCTGCTACTTTTATTTTCATTGGTTAAACAAGAAAAAGTCAGTAACTGAACTATGAGCTTTGCATCCCTGAATTATAGTTTCTCACCTCCTCTTAAACTAGGAAGGATTAACATAGTTTCTCACTGCCACCTGTTCTATATATTATAGATGGAGTAAGTAACAGGCAGCTGTGAATTATAGGGCTATAATTCCCACAAGGAGCTTCGGTGGTGCTATAAACCACTGTGTCACTTGTTTTGAGCAATAAGCAGAACTGTGTGATATTATAGACTGCTAGCTCTACAGCATAAATTTATTGCTATTATTGCTATTGTTGTTATTTTAGACTTTCTGTACTACATAAGAGTTCCTGTAGGGTATGCTTAGTTTCTTTGAGGAAAGAGATCCATGAGAACCCATGCACTGACAGCATTCACACAGATATTTTTCAACAAACTTCTTTCTCCTCAAATTTTACATCAATTTATGAATCAACTAAGCAGCAGAAGACAACACTAAAATAAAAGTCAACCCCTACAGTAGGTTTCTCAAGGACCTTTTATCAAAGATCATTTGTTTGAGTAAGCTCTATCCCTGAGTTATAGCAGATCCCTGATATCACTGGAAGAACAAGGTCATCAGTGTGGTCCGTAGCTTGCACTAGCTCTCAGACTTCTTCTGGCTCCACTGCTCCTAAAGTCTGTTTAATTCTACTTTGCTGGCCACTTCCTGACATGGTTCTAAGTGGCCTCTGGCTGGATTTGCAGTAACTCTAATATGAAGGCTTAGGGGAATTACTGACCTGGTGTCCCTGTAGTTTCTCTTCTAAGTGTGTTTCTATTAGCATGGCTTTTCCCAAACTTTATTAGAGCATTTGTTCATCATTGATATACACAGTGGAAAAAATGCCATTACTTCCTTAGATTTCCAAGGCCATCTGCCATGCAATGATTAACCAGACCTATGCCAATTTGTTTAGTATGAATGACAAGGTTCTGGCCTTAGGCATGGTAGCTGCAGGCACAACTAGGAATCACGTGCAAACCAGTTTTCTCCTTACCAACCACTATGCATTAAATATTTTCTTTTTCTTAGGGTTATTTATGTCCAAATGAGTTTATTGCAACTCAGGGACCATTACCAGGAACAGTGGGCGATTTCTGGAGAATGGTTTGGGAGACGAGAGCAAAAACACTTGTGATGCTTACACAATGTTTTGAAAAAGGCCGGGTAAGTTACCAGTGTACCAATTAACATCATTTCATATAATTGTAAATTCCATATCTAATTTTGTCAAGATTATATAATATGATCATTGTTAATTAGTAATCATCTCCCTGCAGATAAGATGTCATCAGTACTGGCCAGAAGATAATAAACCAGTGACTGTGTTTGGGGATATAGTGATTACTAAATTGATGGAAGATATTCAAATAGACTGGACCATCAGAGATCTAAAAATTGAAAGGGTAAGCCAGAAGAGGAAGCTGATTGAATAAAACCCATCCAACACCTCAAAGAGTATCAGATGTGCTCCATCCCACCCAACTACCCCTCACTATTCTTCTTTTAATGTTTTAATGCGTAGGCATTCTACTGCCTGTTTTTCCTCCATTTTAATTTCATTCCTGGTTTGTTTGTGGTTTCTTTTTCCTGAGAATTTTCTCCAGTTTCTGTCACAAAGAGCTCAGATATTTGTCCGACATGCTATGAAGTGCCTCTCAAGGTTACTGAACCTCAGGTCTGGTGGGAGGTGAAGTTTCTATTTGGACACCTCAGTTGTCTTTTCTAGAAAGGAGTAATCCTAACCATTCTGGGATCAGACAAATCCCTTTGAATGTATCCCTCTCAGATTAAAGGGCAAGATTCTCTGGTACAGCACAGCTGTTTTGCATTGTACCACCACCCGTATTGGCCTCCACCCCCAGGAGATTCACCCAGTATAAATGAGAATCATCAGTATTACTCCCACTCTTTGTGCGGGGTACAGCATGGATGTTCATCTTTGTCATGATCCACAACTACAGTTTCCGCTCTTTGGAAAAATTAGCAGCCAGCATTCAGTCAGATCAGCAGGTGGGCTGAGAAAGCAATCTGGATGTAATGTCCCAAGATGAAGTCGGCCTTCATTTGCCTTCCCAACATTGACCTGTTTTGTATGTAGTGCAGCCAGATCCTAGGACCTGAACTCGGCTGTCCACGTTCAAAGATGCATCACCATCCTGTGGCACGTGCACATGATGAAAGGAACACAGCAGCTACGGGATTGTCTCAGTGGTCACCCCATAAGGATATGTTGTGCACATAGTATGGGACAATTCAACGTTTTAAATTGAGTGCGAGAAGATAAACTTTTTTCAGCTAAAATAAGACATTGAGTAAATAAGACTGGAAAAGGGACTATTTAGAGTAAAAATGCATGCCAACAAAATGCAGAGTCACCTGTGTTAACCAGAGTGAGGGTGAAAAGAAAACAAAACATAACCTGACTTGGGTAAGTGATACATTTACTGTAGCTGAACTACCCTGCACAAGAAACTACATGGCCTTGATAAGCGTGTCATTAAATGTGCCATATTGCTGGCTGTAAGATTGTACCTCATCTTCCATTCACAAATGGATGGATTCTTGATGATCTTCCAGTGAAGGTAAATAGCATATGTGAGGCAAATCATTCATAATTATTGCCATATTGCATCCAAAGTCACTTCTCTTGCTTTTATGTTGATCCATTTTGAAAATATAGACCCAAAGTAGCTGCTACACATAATTGTTCACAGTTGCTCATTGTTTCTTGCAGTATGAAAAGCGCAAGTGGTTGATTCAAAATAAATTTTAATAAAAGGAACAGGTTCATTACACAACAGTTGATTAAACAGTGGTATTCCTTGCTGCAAGATACTGTAAATGCTAAAAACTTACAGGGCTTCATAAAATGTGCAGAAACTGGTAGAAGAAAATTCTGACAAGTACTATTAAATGTTGATATACTTTCTCTGACTGAGGCACTTCACAAGTCGCAAACTGTTAAGAATGGAAAGGATATTCTGTGGAACTACAGATACATTGTTGTCATGTTTTATATTTTTCCATAAGATTTTTCCTTCACTACTGTTGGAAACAGTATATGGGTCTAGACAGGCCTTTGACATCATGCTATGCTTTCATTCTTCTGTCCTTCATAGTTAATTTAGATATCTGAACATAACCAGCTCTTTTCTTTGACTTACTGTTGCTGCTGCTCTGATTGAAAGGGCATCAAACACTTAGAAAATACATCTGTGTTTACCAGCGTGTGTGTGTTTGGCCTTCATTACATTACATCAGTCCTAGAATGGTTGCTTTTCCTGAAATAAATTTGTTATTCCAGTTCACTAAACTTCTAAACGATCCATAGAAACTTCAACCTGTAGTCTACAAATGACATTGATATAGTGACTGAAGTCAGATGGCAAGTGACTGCTGAAGTCATTAATACTTCCTGAAATATGGACTTGATGCCATCTCTCAAAAAACCTGCCATGAGATCTGTGCACAACAAATTACCCCTTGATACAATTACATCTTACAATTGTTACACTACTCTGGCTTTCTTTTTACATGAAATTGCTGAGAAGTTTACATGTAGCTTACTGGATCTTCTGTCACATTTCTTCTGCAAAAACTGCCTTATTTTATGTTTTTCAGCATGGAGACTGCATGATGGTGCGGCAGTGCAACTTTACTTCTTGGCCGGAACATGGAGTCCCTGAAACTACTGCACCAATTATCCATTTTGTAAAACTTATCCGTGCAAGTCGAGCACATGATAATACGCCAATGGTGGTTCACTGCAGGTGAGCATATTCACCAAATCATCATGTAGTATCTTTTAATTTCAAGTGCATGTTAATGCTTAGGGAAGTTGCCAGAAGAACAATGAAAACCGAGTGCACGGGTATGGTTCTAGTACGGACAGCAGTGAAGGTTTCTCTAGCAGTGCTCCTTAGTCCTTTCTAGAAGGTAAAATACCAAAGTGTGTCTGTTCTTCTATTCATGGAAATCCCATTGAGGTGATGTCAGTGAAATAGTTACTTCAACAATTACCGTAGGGCACTGCTGGATTTATCTCAATTTTTGTCTTTTATCATAAGAAGAGGAATAGGAACTGACATGTTATTTTAAAATAGTTCTATTATAATTATAGCTCTTCTTAAGAAATAAGTATTAAAAATTGTATTTAAAATGTATGTGTCACATATCAAGAGGAAGAAACTATTTGGGAGCCACAGAGAATGGCAAATAGGAATAAGGGTTTGCACGTGCCAGATTTCAAGCCTGGATGCCTGTAAACAGCTAAAATCTGTATTTAGGCTCTTCAAAAAATGGTCTGGTGGTTAGAGGTGTTCAGCTGTCATAGTTCCCATTGATTTCATACGCAACGCCCTTAAACTGCTATTTCAAAGAGTAAGTGTGTGGGGAAGGCTAAGTCTTCAGGAAGGTGGTGAGTGTGTCTGCGGTTTGTATGCAGGTCAGCGTTCCCACTGAATGAGTGGGCACACTCCAAAACGGCGGACTGAACTCCGAGGTCTGCAGTTAATTCTTTCCGTCATTCTCACTCGGTGTGAATCTGGAAATACATGGAAGGAAAAGCTGTAATTGGTGCCACAGATCTCTTCCCTCACAGCCCGGTTATCATGCACGGGACTTCTTTTTATTTGTCCTCAGTATCCTACAGGTGCCATCTGCAGTGGGTGATAAAGCCTCATTTTATATAATATCATTATCATTGACAGTTTGACATTTCCCTCTACTGCAAGGGCCAAAGAGACTATTACAGGAGAGAACTACATGGACTTCATGTTTGGAGGACACTTACGTGCCCTGGGGCCCCTCTGCAATGAATCCGATCCCCTTTTCACAACACAGACACATAAAGGGGCCAGCAATGGGCCAGGTACTCCACCTGTGCTCAAATTCCTGATCGTTATAAAGCAGCGTTACGTGTTCTCATATCCAGAAAACTCATTCCTTACTTTCTGCTCATTAGATCTTACAGCTTCAAGAGAGTTTTGCTACACATTTCCTGATTGTCTGCAGTGATACACCCTGCATTTATTACATCATGCTCATTTTCAAATCTTTAAATAAAACAACGTTTGCCAGCAGCATGTCTTGCACACTCATCCTCCTTTTAAAAGTATTTTCTTTGAAATGTTTTGCTAGATCTCATGTTGTTTTGTCTCAAATACCAAAAGCATCACAGAATCCAGGTGTGATTTCACAAGATTTTGTGATTTCTTTTCTTTGAATTAGTGAGCTCTATAAAATTCACAGACAAGCTGTAGGGTCATTTTTCCACCTACACAGTTCTTGTTTAGTTATAGCTTGTTTGCCTGATGCAACCCTTTGTAAAATCAAAATCAAAACATGGCTCGAATCCAGATTTCACTTGATACCATTCAGCAAGTAGACACAAACACAGAAGTAAAAACTGAAAAAGATTTAATATTTTCTGAAGTTTTCTTTTCACAATAAACTTAATTTAGCCATAACATTCTAAGAAAATATTTTCTACTATAAAATTAACATTAAAACATCATTTTATCCTGTGGATTATGTTTGCAGTGCTGGCGTTGGAAGAACAGGTGTTTATATTGCACTTGACCATTTAACTCAACATGTAAATGACCACGATTTTGTGGATATCTATGGACTTGTGGCTGAGTTAAGAAGTGAAAGAATGTGTATGGTACAGAACCTGGTAAGATTTATATATTTACCTATTCTGTTTTCCTGTTGTTAAAAAGTTAGTCATCTGATCATCTGATCCTCTACAAAACAAGACTAGAAAGCAATTGGCCACCTAATGCATTTTCTGCCAGTTTTTGTTTCTGTTTGGATTTCAAACATTGCCCAAATGTATGCTTTGTATTTGTTTATTTGGCCAGCGAAATCTTAACAAGTGCTGAAGCAAGTGCTGAGATATTTAGATTTTAGAACTTAAATCATAATTTCTCAGACTTTGAGAAAGTTCACTTCAAGTTTTGGGTGAAGAACAGCTGTTAAATAAAAAATGTATTTGCTCATGCACTACTTAATTTGACTTTATTTAGAATTTAACTGTATTTTTCTGTAAGTATATGTAGCATAGTCCTCCAAACTTTTAAATGTTTGTTCGCCTTTGACGTCATTGATGATTCCTCGATTCTTTTTAAATTGTTTCCAATAAAATAGAACATATGGATAGAATTAAGCACAGACCAGAGTTTGCAAACTCAAGGAAATGGCGGTTTTGGGGTCTAAAGAAGTGCATTTCTTGCAGACTTATTGAGTATGGATATAAGTTAGTGATGAGCTGCTAGTAAGGAGGACCTCTGTTGTACCTGGAGGTCTGGGTATTTGTAAAGGAGTAATAGCAGAATTTAAAGCTGATCCTAAATGCTGAGTGGAATGGAAATCCAGCTGTATTTGCACAACATTGCTGGCATAAGCCTTCTGCAGGCCAGGACTAAGCCAATGCTGCTGCCTGAAGCCTTTAAGTCTACAGCATGACTTACCAGCTTCTCAGTATGGGTGAGCAGTTTGAGGATGAACGTCCACATGAGTGATGGATTTAAACTGATTTTAACGTAAGGAGACTTTTTCCCTTAGGAATACAATTCTGCTGTTTTGTATCATGTCAGAATATATGAAAAATGTGTCAGAATATACAAAGAGAGGTTAACCTCTCTTCAGCAACTGCATTTCGCAAGATTTTGTGAGACCTTGTGGTGATACCATGTCATGCCGTTTCTTGTAAGGTGCTGTCTTATTAGCAATTGCTTTCAGTTTTTCCTTTTGAAGTCTTGATGCAGCTAAACAATTGCCAGGACTTTCCCGTGATGATGAATTCTGGGAATACTTTTTTTGGTTGTCATTTTACACTTTTGACTAGAAATAGAATCATCTGAAAATAAGGCGAAGGCTGAAAGACAATTTAATTGGAGGCCCCCCCAAATAAAATCTTAAAACAGTAAGGCATGTAATAAGATCAGTGTACGTTTTTAAAATGTGTGTCATTTTTGCATACTTCTTCATTTGCATATTTTGGCAGGGGCTAGAAAAAGATGTGCCAAAATGCAATAGAAGACGGTGGTCTCATAGTTCTGATTTCCAGACAGAACAAGTATTGATCTATATGCTAGCTGCAAAACCCTGAGACAGGTTGTTCTCTGTCGAGGCCATTTCTAGGTCCTGTTTGTAAGACTGCAAAATGCAGATCAGCATTAAAACTTGCCCAAAGCGAATCAAATCTTGCAAAGTTTTGTGGCAGATTCGGTAGTCAAGCTATTCTGACAGTTCTGTTACAAAATACTGTTTAGTGGTCTATAATTCAAATTTTGTGTGATCAACACAGAAAATAAGAAGGGAGGAACAACTCCTTCCCAGAATGCAGTTTAGAGATCCCACAGTCAAACTGTCTGTAAGATCTACGAGTAAAGTAAATCAAATCTGGATGCTCTTAGACCTGTTTTTTGCTTTATTATAGCTTCAAAATAGTTTTCCTTTTGACAACAGTCACTCTCTGTTACTGTAGTCAATGGGCACAGAATGGCCCACATCTGTGCAATTAAACACCTCTGCAGTTACCACTCTCGTCACAGAAGATAGCTGCATCCAACCTCTCTGTAGAGAACGACCCGTAGTCTGTAGTAACTCCTGACACACGCCTGGAAATTGTTTGAGAGAGTGCTGGTTCGCAGGGATTAAAATTATGTGAGGGACTGTCCAACCCGTTTGAAGTCGTTTGGATGATCAAGTTCCACTGGTTGGTGATGGACCCAAACACCATTTAATTCCTTAATGTAGAAATAATTTCAATATCCTGGTACTCTGCCTGGTGGCCTGTGCATTACCAAGGCCTGCCCTTGCACTCCAGGTAAAGTGCATAACCTAGTCTTCAGTGAACTTTTTTATTCTTTCTCCCACTTGCAATCATGAAAAGACTTTCAAATAAGTAAGAATGTCATTAATTCTAACTAGGAAAATAACTTGTCACACATACGTTCCCCAGGTATCCTGCTTCACTCTCCCCTGGCAAACCCAGAAAGATTTTCATTGCTACCTGCTCGCAAGTAGCTGTATGAATGCAAGAGGTTACAGAGCTTTCAGAGTCTGCCTTCTGAATTGGAATAATCATTCTAAACTCCACTGAAACTTAAGACCTTCATTTTAGAAATCCATATTTGTCCAGTGGATCCGTTAAAGTTTATCACCTTGGCAAGTCAAGTACAATGGCTTGTTTGAAGTAATGCGATGCTATTGCTTCAGTAAGTGAGCTATTGAAAAGCGTAATGGTACTGTGTACTTCCGGGGCCCGTGAAAGTCTGTTTTAATTACCCATGGCTCTGGAGCTGTGACCCTAAAACATATCCATGTAGGAAAATTTCTCTCATAAATCTGAGACACTTGAACTGAAGACTGATGGCAGTTCTGAAACAAAATAGCAATTACTGAGCAGAAGAATTACACTTATGTATTTACCTGCGCGGAAGTCGAGGAAGTTGAAGTTTTTTTGGTCATCTCCACCTGTGGCGATACTCTAACCCCATCTGGACAAGGTCCTGGGCAGCGTGCCTTAGCTGACCCAGCTGGAGCAGTGGGCCGTTTGCACTAGGTGATCTCAGGAGGTCTCTTCCAATCTGAATGAATCTGTAATACTGTGATCTGACTCATTTTCTGCATCTACGTACACAGTGCTTCTCCTGTGAGAAGAGACGCTTAATCCATTAATTTTCTTTTCGTTTTCATTCTTTGATTTTTTCTTTTTTTCATTCTTACATTGCCTTATTTTGTTTTTGTCTTTTCAGCAATGATTACCCAGAGTTACTTTATGTCCTTGGAAGTGCCAAATTCATGTTAGTTGCCCACTCTTTGCATTATAGTCTATTAAATATGATGCTGCAGTTCAAGAAGTAACACTAAAAATAATGTGGGTTTTTTGCTCTTAGCGATGATGCATGCTCCTAGAACATGTAGATTTAGATTTACTTGAACTTTTGCATTTGAGTGCACCCTGCTGGTTTTCTCTATGCTAGAAAGAGGAAAAGTTTCTTATGTAAATATTGAGTTTGTGTGGTTCAGTTTTTTCAGTCTGAATCTAGTGGCAAAAAGTAGTCAAGCATCTTTTCATAGAACAAACCTTTACAGAAAATTATGGAACAGCCTATTAGTCTCAGTTATGATTAGTCTTATTTCAAATATCTTATTGGGCATAAGGATTAACGTGTTGACAAATCTTAACGCATTATGCGTCACAATGAATAAAATCAGACCAAGCATATATGATACGGTCATTGAAGTACGGAGGTTGCTGAGTTCAACTACAGTTGCTTGCAGAACATCTAGATGTTATATAAAAAATTCAAAAGTTTTTTTTGTATTAGAAGTACATTTTTCTTCTAATCAAACGTCTTTAAATTCACATCTTACAGGCACAGTATATATTTTTGCATCAATGTGTGTTGGATCTGTTGACAACCAAGGGAAATAGTCAGCCCGTATGTTTTGTAAATTATTCAGCACTGCAAAAGATGGACTCTCTGGATGCCATGGAAGGTAAGGAGGTATAGATTGTCTCGAGTATTATTTTTCCATAGCAGGTGCATTGACTTGACCAGACTAAGAAGCAGAAACAAATACTTTGACATGCTTTTTTTGGCTTCAGAAGTGTAATTTTCTAGCATTTTGCTGCCCTTTAGTCTCCTTCATGGTAACAGTCATTGCTCAAGCTTTCCACTTTTTTTTCCCTGCAGGACCTTTTAAATTAAGCCAAAACAGTTATCTGCTGTTAATTACTGTCTGTTTACAAATGTATCTGTTTCTTTTGTAGGTGATGTGGAGCTTGAATGGGAAGAAACTACCATGTAATAGCTAAGACTAAATATTGACGATAATGAGATTTTGAAAGTCAAAGTCATATTTTTCTAAGCACATGGGCCAAAGTGAATTCCCCTATTTTGATGACTAAAACAAACACAGATGATTGAAACAGCTTTTATTCTATCAATGTGCCTTCATAAATATGTTAAAGTATTTTATTCAAATCACTGAGCAATAATGGAGTCCTTTTGCACAAACTGCACTTCTGGTGTTATACGAATACTGCACTCTGTATGTATTTAAATAGAAAGTGTGTTTGAACATATTCCTTTTTCCCAGTTATCTTTGTAAAAGAAAGATGAGCCAAATATGATGTAAAAATTTCATATTCCCATTGAACTTATTTTGGTGTGAATTTGCTGTGTTCTTTGTGTTTTGGCTTTAAGTAAAAGCTACAATTCCTCGAATCATTCCTGCTAGATTGGTTTCAATGTTGTCAGCTCTTGCAGATTAATTCCAATACCATCACAGTGATCTTCACCTAAATGTATGTTCTTGTGTTTTGAATCTTTTTACGAGTGGTAGCATATCAGCTCATGATCCTGAACAGCTGAAGAGTCACCTTCTGACATGGGGAGGATTATTCAGCTTTTACACAGCACACAGTAGCTCTTCAGGGACACTTGGGGCTATTTAAGCTATCTTATAATCAGCGGGTTGTTTTTTTAAATATACAGTGGTGATTGCATATGTTCAGTGGTGAAGAAAGTATTTTACATTCCTGTTGCTTTTTCAAGCAGATAAAATGAAGTAAAACTATAAATTTATTAAATATTTCAGTGCATGTTAGATTGACTTCAGTGATAGAATGTTTATAATTCATTCCTATTTCTTAACTATAACACGAGTATTTTGAAAGGTTACTCAAAGTTTAGCAATGATATATTTTATAAGACAGAGTTGTCAAGTAAAATAATTGTTACTCCTTCCTCAGGTTTGGTGAATCACTGTAGATGTTGAAAAGTATGGGAGCTAATATTTGGAGATTTAATAAAAGAAAATATCTTCCACTTCCAATTATTATTGTTATCGGAAATAGATCTGAAACAGGAATGAGAGAAGCAGGAAACTCTTATCTGAAAAGCAAAGCAAAAGCTGGTGGAGTAGGAAGACTAGAGAGATTATTAAACCATGCGCCCTGGTTTTACATGGAAGTGACAGTATTCAGTTGGTATTATTGTGCGGGAGGGTTAATTGCTAGGTTTTTCTCTGTGTAAAGAAATGTATCATTCTGGATAACGCTAAAGATGGTCCCTGAATCTAAGATGCAAAACATGATAGCAAAGAGCGTTTGGAGTCAACACCTTGTATTCTGTTTAGACAGAAGAAATCCATAGCCTCGTTGAGGCATCAAGCTCAGAGAAGTCAGACAATCCTCTTTTGAACCTTGAAAGACGTGTACCTCTGGGTGTGTTTGTGTGCGCACACTCTGAACAGAATCATAAATGAACAAAACTTTCCATCTTGTAACTGTAGCTACCAGACAGAAAACACTGTACAGCATGTAACCTGGTATTTTTTCATAAGTAAACGACAGTAGGTGTTTCATGTCTTTTTAGAAGCTGGCAGGGATTGTGCAGTGAGGACCCTTTGTAATTTAGCAGAAAGTGCCAAATATCTAAAATGAGAAGGAAAAGACAGCACTTAAGGAGATGGAAACGGTCTACAGAGAAATTTTGGGCTATCTGTCTTTTAGGAAGACTGACGGTATTGTGAACATCACCTGTCAAGCTAAAAGGGAAACAATGCCTTTTAAAGCTGGATAGAGGGGGAGAGAGGTGATGTCCACAGCTGTTCAAGTCTCTGGCAAAGCATTCGGTACAGCTCTGGTTTCATTTGGTTCCTATGAAACATGTGTTCTTCATTTATTATACATGTACTTTAAAGTATTCTGACAAATTGCTTATAGGGGCTTACAGATGTTTTTCATGATTTGTATTTGTACTTGGTAGCAGTACATGCAGCACTGTGATAAATTGACATTATCAAGTCATAATCTTGTATAATCTTATATCCACAGTGGTGGAATATCTGTATGCCATGTGCCATTCCTCTTTCGATCGGAGGAAAAAGCTAAGAAGTCTTATGCAACTTACAGATGAACACCAGCACTTCCAAATGTTTTTAAGTGTTTTCTATTTTAAAAAATACTTAAAGGTGAAGATTTCTACATCCTCCTTTAGGGGCTGTGCCTGTGGTCAAACACCTCATTCAGTAGCATGTTTGTCTGACAGCTTAGTAAGATGCTAGAAAATGTGACTCTCTTCTGTAGAGGCAAAGTGAAAAACAGAAAAATAATTCAAGTGGTTTATTGTATAATTTGTCGTAAGCAATCTGGTACATGCTACCTTGACACATTTGGTATTGTCGTTAGGGTAAAAGCCAATATTAAGCATAAACTGGCCACAGCTTACAAGGAACGTGTTCAGGGAAAGAAATATCTCCAAGAAATTTTCTCCAAGAACTGGTTTTCAGTACAAACACAGCGGTAGTTCGCTGCCCTTCCGTGTGCCTGTCAATGATTTACAGGGATAGGGGAGCATCTGTATATCAGGAGATCCCCCAGACCTCTGTGCAGTCGTGAAGAAAAAATTTCCACATACTCTCTTGCCTTCCAGTCCTCATTCCGTTACCTAGTGGCACCTATGCTGGTGCTACTGGCAGAACTGGAAAGCTGGGGGCAAGCAGAATTTGTCCAATCGCTATTTTACAAATATACACAGATATAAAGCAGCGCACCATTTTCATTTTTAATTTTGCCACTCAATTTTCTACAGATTCTTGGTGCTACTAATATAGCAAAAGTATACTCTATCAAAATTAGAAACTGAATGAAGAAAAACTGGAGAAGAATACACAAATTCTATAGGATGATACAAATGTACTGAAATTAGGTCATACTGTATTAAACTATTCGGGCAATTTCTATAGAGACTGAGATATATATATAGAAGAAACAGTCTTTTTATAGACAGTTCTGTTGGATATCATTAGAAGAGCTACTCAGTGCTTTCAAAAACTGATCTATTTACAAAAGTAATAGGAAGACAGCAGAACATCACATTCATGTTGAATTTAAAGCGCTTTTTTATGCTGTTAAAGCAGCTAATAAAAATAATTGTGCATTCAAATATGTGCTTTTACTGTACACACGGAGCTTTTCAGTAATTTAATTTCATAGCATTATGTGAAAGACTAATACTGTGTATTAATCTGTGTAATACCATCTGCATACTGCTGCAATGCAAAGTATCCTCATATGCAGTTACGAAGACGAGGTAGCAAAGAGCAATGAATCGATTGTATTTCATACCAAGGTAACATGACAGTGCACTTCCCTGGTTGCATACGGAAATTCCAAAGCCTCCTAGATGTGGACATGAATATGCAGAGATTCAGGACACAATGTCCTGGGAGGTCTGTGGGCAGAAGAGATTTTTTCTGAAAATATTTTGACAGCAAGTTAAAATAAAACTTGAAAAGTACCGGTTTCAGAATACGTACTACATGTGTATTAAGCATTACACAAGATAACTGTCTATCCATGGAAATAAAGAAACAACAAAAATAAACAGATCCAAATTAATTTTTGATTTAAGAGCTACAAAAAGTATCCAGTTAGCTCTCCGTTTTAGGGGATATGCATACAGTAATAATGAATTGAGGGTTGATTTGTAATTAACCAACATGCCCCTTCAGTACCGCGGAACCTGCAGTGCACGGAGTGCAGTAGACTGTAGCTGGAAACCTTTGACACGTGGTGCTGGCCACTTCTTTGTCATTTTCGATTTTAAGGAACCGAGTCAGAGAAAATGTATGGCAGGGTGAGCCACCGTTTTGTGGCTGTTCCATGACTGTTGTGTCACCATTTTACGGATGGTGCTGAAAAGAGAAGTCCTCCCAACGTTGTTCTTCGTGTTTTGTTCTGTTTTCTGTTGTCCATGTGTGACTACATGAGAAGGAATTGTAAACAGTAACATGGATCATCTGAATTCCAGCACTGCAGGCATGATCTATAGGCATGTGTCAGTCTCAGGTAAGGGGTGTCGCGGTCTCACTTCAAACCTACTGTCTGTCCCCCTCCCTGTGAGTCGATTTCCAGATGACGTCACGGAATATCAGCTGCATTTTCGCGCTGGCTCTTGCCCAGAACACATTTTCTGCCCTCTGCTCTGTGTGGCTATGGTTACGAGGCAGGAGACAAGTGCGAACCGCCTCTTGTGCTGATCTCGGAGCGGGACTGTGGTATCTGTTGCATGTCTTCGCAGCACAGGCGCTGTATGCAAGTGTCAGGATAAACCGGCTTACTATCCAGAAGTTCTGCCTTCGGCTATTCTCAATTATGATATAAATTTTAGCACTAGTCATGGTTCAGTGTCAGCTGAAGACAGCAAGATGGATCCAATGTTTGATATTTTGCATGGCAATTCTCTTTTCCCAGTAACTTTTCCCAAACGATGCTGAAATTATTACTCATTTTAATTATTTATTCTCACAGCTCCCTTATCACGTAGGCCCTTTCTCAGATTCCACTATGGAGAGAAAACTGAAAATCAGTGGCTTTTCAGCAGTGAACAACAGATCCCACATCATCAGGCACAGTCTGGGATGAAGTTGTGCCTCTGCATTTCAGCTGAAAGACAACATTTAGAAGGTTTCAGTTATATTTGGATCATCTTACTCTGGTTGTTGATTGGTGTTACCAGGGTGATCTTTTTGTAGGATGACAGCTGCACCCGGCTATCCACTGTAAGCACGAATAAACCATTCCAGTACTCTTCACAGTCAATGAGCTGAAGGAAGTTTTACAAGGATGTTCCTAAAATATTTTGCAGGTGATGGAGTTCTGAATGATATAAAAAGAATACTTGGCTACTGGAAACTTAAGATGCGACTGCCATTCCCAGCTGCACTCCATGAAGCCCGCGGAGCAGGAAGGGTGTCCTAGAACACGCAGAGCATATTTGGGACAGTGTAACGCAACCTTTGAGCTGAACACTGCAGGATACAGGGAGCTCTTGCCATCTGTGCAGGAACGTGTTTAAATGAGCTTTACTTAAATAACCAAATGTCCCCAGCTCACCTGGAAAACATAAACACAGCAAGCACCTATTGTGGCAGCGGTTAACGACCTTCGTGGTTCAAGTTAGTGCTGGGAACCAAAGGACTGCAGTAAATTCACTAATCTTTAAACATATAAACAAATGTTTTGGTACTACAAGTGTAGGACATGGGCAGACAGAGAAGAGGATTTTCTTCCAATAATGGAAGCATAAGCAGAAAAGCAATTAAACATGCATGTGTGTCTTTCTCCTTCAGTCTGCTGTCTGTGTGTGTTCACCAGTTGAGGATAACTGAAGATAAATTAAATTTATCCACTGTTAATTTGAATAATATATTGGTAATCCCTTTCTCATCATCAAAGAGACAGTTCTGTCCCTTTTTATTTACCAGTCTTGTGTTGACATTCACAATAGTTCCATTTAACTATTTTTCTTACGGATTTCTACTAATTCTCTGTCAGTATTAGAGACAATACAAACAGTGTGGATCTGGGCTTGCATATTGTGCACAGAATTCTTATAAGCTGCAATAACATAATACCACACTCCAGGCACGGGCAAGGAATTGACCTGGGGAAACTGGCTGCTGAGCGTGTAACCTTACTCCCTTTTGAGGACAGGACAGTTATCTGACAAGGCACTGTCCCAGGCACGGAGTGCAGAAAAATGTTCCTAAAGCTGACTGACATTTATATGCAGAGTTTTAATCTGAGCTTTTCTCTGCTAAGGATAAATAAGAAAATTCAGAGCTAGCATTATCACCGAAAGCTTCACTTACCATCCTGCAACGAGCTAAAATTCTATACATAGTGTAATAAGGCAAACAGATACCCCTTTCCAATCCGGGCATTATACCTTGAACACTAAAGATCACTGATTATCTGTGATTTATCTTATGCTCTTCTTTGATACAATACCTTGATAAGGCCTAGATCAGCACTCTAAATCTTCCTGAATGTTAGAGGTGAATTAATCTTGCCTAGTTTTAGCTATGCAATTGTCACTCACCCAGCCAGCCATCTCCCATTTTCAGTGGGGAGACTTGGGCATACAGAGATGACAGTTCATGCCAGATCTAGAACAGATGTCTACGAGATACACACCTATGCAGAAGAGGATTTACTTTGTGTCTCTCTCCTTTGGCTGTAGGAGTTCGGACAACTCAGCTGTCCGCCAGATACTGTATTTTGTACATTTCAGCAGAGGAGAGCTTCTAAACAACATGTACCCTTTATACCAAATGTACAATGCAGTTTGACATCAGTAGGAAATGGAGCATCTATGCAAATACATAATTCCTTATCCAAATCCCTGTGCAGAGAAGAGCATGTCACAGGAACTCATCTTTGCTGCTTAGGACACTGAGAAGCAAAACCTCTCATTTAATTGGTATTAACAGTGCCTTAAGCTTACAAAGGCATACCATCGTCTTCATGGTTCGCATCTGAAGTTTTGACAATTTTCTCTTTGTCATAACTTTTTTTTTTTCTCTTTCAAAACGGGCATTTTGAAATACTGACTTTGGAATAGTTACAGGTTGTCTTACAAAAATATTGAGCAGACCTGATAAAACAGCCATAAGGAAGATGCTCTGATAAAAAAAAAAAACATTCTGTAATAATGGACATTGTGCAATTCCTCAGAAATATACCTAGATCCTGTGGGGTGGCCATTATCATGGAACATATCTACTATTGTACATGAAGAGTGTGACTGAATGCTCAAGAAGGCAGATGCATTTATCACTGCTTGATTTTCCCATTCTTTTTGCCTTCCCAATTCTTCTTCTTTACTGGCACTCCTAAGCAGGTTTTTGGGGACATGTCAGGTTGCCCGTTAATGGAGATTGTGTCAGCTGTACTAACTCTGTACAAAATTTAATGAGACAAACATTCCTCTCCTGCATACTGGTGTGTTCTCTATGAAACCAGAAGGGATCCCTGACATCAGTACCAGAGCCAACTGGCAGTCAGAGAAAGACGGTCCTGTGCTAGTGTGGGAGAAAATCTGTGCTTAGTTCCAAGTCTTCACAAACTTTGCATGTCTGAAACAAATCACTTAATTTCTGTGTATCTCAACTCCCTATGCCAAAAAAAAAAGGGGGGGAATTTGTATTAAACCTGTTTTCCTAACATTTATGTGTGCTATCTATTGATATTTGGAAGCTCTGTGGGGAAAGCAGTTTCTCCCAACATGTCTTTGCACACCTCCTATCACAACTAAGAATACTTTCAAAGTAAGAAATTCTGTCTCCTATCAACGTGATCCCAAAACAAACAAATGACCAGTAGGTTGTCAAGAGCCACTATGGACAGCATCACTGCTTCATTTGTGTTCAGTCCTTGGGGCAAAAATCTCTTGGGTCTTGTGGTTTAACTCCAGCTGGCAGCTAAGCCCCACAGAGCCGCTCGCTCACTCCACCCCCGGTGGGATGGGGGAGAGAATCAGAAGGGTAAAAGTGAGAAAACTCATGGGTTGAGATAAAGACAGTTTAACAGGTAAAGCAAAAGCCACACAGACAAGCAAAGCAAAACAAGGAATTCATTCACTATTTCCCGTCGGCAGGCAGGTGTTCAGCCATCTCCAGCACAGCAGGGCTCCATCACGCATAACGGTTGCTTGGGAAGAGAAACACCATCATTCCGAATGTGCCCCCCTTCCTCCTTCTTCCCCCAGCTTTATAAGGTAAGCACGATATCATATCATATGGGATATCCCTTCGGTCAGCTGGGGTCAGCTGTCCCGGCTGTGTCCCCTTCCAACTTCTTGTGCCCCCCCCCCAGCCTATGTGCTGATGAAGTGGTGTGAGAAGCAGAAAAGGCCCTGACTCTGTGCGAGCACTGCTCAGCAGTAATGAAAATATCCCTGTATTATCAACACTGTTTTCAGCACAAATCCAAAACACAGCCCCATATTAGCTACTACGAAGAAAATTAACCCTATCCCAGCCAAAACTAGCATAGATCTGTGTCTGGAATAATAGAATGATGACAAGAATTAACTTAAGATGCCAACATTTTTTTCTAACTTGTGATCCCTGTTATGATATACCACATCCACATGGTTTTTATCACGCATGCGTGCACAAGCAGGTACTCAAAGCTCTCCAAAGTAAAGGCACATCTAAATCAGTCAGGTGAGGTGTGACTGGCTTTCTTCAGGTTAGCAAAGGGAAGCATGACTTGGATGAATAGTTGTAATGACTTGTCTTGATCTACAGAAGTAATTGATTCTGATTTAAAAAAAAAAAAGAACTTGCAAGGGGTCACATTGAAGCTTTTGTTCTTTGAACGTGCACTGGAACAAGTGGCAAGTTGCTCTAAAGGATCTGTGAAATACTTTGGGCTGTTGTATTAACTGGGTCTCCAAAATCAGGAAAAATGTTCAGCAGGGTCTTCTAAGGAGACATTGTGAAATATAAAATTGCTACAACAGCTGAAGGAAGGAGAATGCTTCCATTGAGAGAAAACTAATGAACAAATGTCAAAATGGACAGTTGGTGTCAATTCCAGAAGGATTTAAAACTTAGACATGAGCTTGAAGAAACCATGTTAATAGAGCCAATATCTGTATGAAAAGAACCTTGTACTTAAGAAAAATCCATTGTAAACAACGTGCTTGACACAGCATGTATTAAAATACTTATGAGAAAAGAATAGTGTATTAATTAAATATAGAAATACTACATTCCACTGATATTCAATGTCATATGATGTGTTTTCATTTTTCCTAAGAAAGAAATTCCAAACGTGAGGGCTCAGTATTTTGATGACCCTTGGTAAAAAGTTCATCTTTCCAAAGAAGCAAATCTATGAGAAAGCCCTTATGGTTTTCTTTCTAAGAGACTGCAAATCAAATGAAACAAGACCTTCTGCTACTATTTTTAAATAATCCTTTATGATCTATATAGAATATTTTCAGCCATAATTAGGAAATCAAGAGAGCATATACTGTAGAAGAACTAAGTGTAGTTCGCTCTGAGAGAAGGCCTGCAAAAATCATTAGGCTTTCTATTTCAGCAGAGGCTAGCCTCATGCTGCACGCAGCTTACACCCAATCCAAATGAAGTTTCCATGCCAGCGAAATGTCACGTGGCTGGCAACGAGGGTCTGCTGGCACTGCTGGGTAACCCAAACCCTGGCTCCGGGAGGAAGTGAGCCAGTGGAAGCTGTTGAGGCCAACATCACCAAAATAGCCCAGCCCGTCAGCCCAGCCCTGTTGCACAGCGGAGGAGTGAGATCACTGGGCAGTCAGTGCCATCTTCTGCAGGCCAGCCTTTCCAAACATATGCTCTTCTCTGGCCTGTCTGGATACTGGAAACACTTGTGGCTCTGGGGCACAGGAAGTTTTCAGTATACAGACCAGACCGATTACAATCCACTCCATATTCCATGGAGCTCTTCCGTGTGCGAAGTTCTCTTTTTT
>Ga0065711_1007169_pt1 | contig 36729 bp, 26 predicted proteins | sample Hoacrofraction12_FD_59098 | JGI IMG/M metagenome (GOLD analysis project Ga0065711, IMG submission 59098) | Hoatzin crop microbial communities from Cojedes, Venezuela - Epithelial fraction 12 v2 (version 2) | ecosystem: Host-associated > Birds > Digestive system > Esophagus > Crop | place... | reverse complement strand
GAACTTCTTCACTCTGAGGGTGATGGAGCCCTGAAACAGGCTGCCCAGGGAGGTTGTGGAGTCTCCTTCTCTGGAGATATTCAAGAACCCCCTGGACAAGGTCCTCTGCAGCCTGCTGTAGGTGACCCTGCTTAGTTAGGGGGGTTGGACTAGATGACCCACAGAGGTCCCTTCCAACCCTGACCATTCTGTGATTCTGTGATTCTATGAAAGCTTCCCGTGGGCATCAGTGAAAAAGCCTCGCGAACAGGCTGGTGTGAAAGAGCTGGGTCTGGGTTTCAGCCAAAGGTAACCGCGCAGTAGAGCAATACATGAAGCAGCTGCTTGTTTATTGTGGCAGCTTGTAATTACAGCAATGAAATTGCCAGAGTCAATCATTCTTATCAGTTGCGAAGCAGTGCATATAACTTTGCTCTTTTTTTATGATTTTGATATCCCTTTCAAGAAAAACTTGGCTGCCTTTGATTAAATCTGCAATGGGAGGTAGACAGGAACCACGCTCTGTAATTGCAGGAAACTTCATCAATATTTATCCTGGCTATTAAAGCAATTATGAAAATATTCTTTGTTTTTAAAAAGGGATTTTTTTTTTTCCTTAATCATGCACTGTAGTGCTTTTTGGAGAGCGCAGTTGGTAATGAAAGCAAAGATGCTTTGTAAAGGTTTGTAAAGTGGAAGCGGTGCTTGAATCAGAGCCTATTGTAACTGACTCTATTGTAACCTGCTGCAAAGGCTTGGTCCCATGGAGAGTAGCTCTGCAAGGACTGAGTTCATATTTGAGAACCCACAAATGGAGCACTTTGAGTGCAAAACCCAAGCAGACATTTAGAAAGAGAAATCCTCCCCTTCAGCCAGTGCCATTGTCCCAGGCCACCCCCTTGGCCTCCCTCATGGGATGCTAAGCCCGAGCCCTGCGGAGCTCTGCAGCTTTGGGATGAATTTCCTCCGGGGCTTGTTATTAAATGCAGAGAAAAGCACCTTTCCCTCCACCCCAGCAATATAAATNAGCAGTCTGCAGTGAAAAGAAAACAGCCAGGCTCTGTACAGGCTGAGCGGGAGCAAAAGCGGGTGCAGTGGGGGAAGGAAATACTGCCGTAGGGAGGCAGGCAGAAGGACGACTTGTCATTTAGCTGCTACTTAAATGGTGTTTTAAAGGGGCTGGGGTAAATTATGTGGCATGTCTCTGAAGCAGTCAGGTGAGAAAAAAAGGAAAAGCAGGCGGCCCATGCCTTCGGTGTGTTTGGTTGCCTACAGATGAGTGTCAAGGAAGCTGCCTGGTTTAGAAATCAAATAGAGATGGCTGATGTTTGGTACCAAAGGCAGGTGAACACCTGGATGTGGCTCTAAATTTTGTGGTCTGGTACTAAAATTAGGACACCACTTGTTGAGAAGGCTGTGGCCGTGGTTTTAGCAGAGATATGTGAGCTAGATGTGTCCCATGGAGAGCAGGGACCACTGCTCTCCCTGATGGCTGTGGTCCCTAACACATTTCCCTCTGTCTTCCTGGTAGCTCAGGGCGTTGTGCAGTGTGAGCCTTCTTTCCTGGGGAAATGGTGCTTCTTCTGTTGCACTCGGTCTTGGGTAGATGTTAGCTGGGGCTCAAGGCATCGTGACGATGATCTCATTGTTTCAACCACCATCATCCACAGTGAAGCCATGGGAAACCCCGCTCAGCTGTGGGGTGGGAGGAGACCTTGGTGGAATGGCCCCCAGAATCATGTCTCTTCCGCAGACTGCCGTGGGCTGAAGTGATATCCCGTCGCCTGCCCTGTAACGCTGCAATAAATGCACCAAACCAGTTACCTGGCAGCTGGGGGCTCCCTGGCTGCCTCTCTGGGTTGCTGCCAGCCCTGCTTTGTCTTCCACCAAAAGCGTGTCCCCCCACTATCTGGTATGGCAGAGATGCTTCGTGCCTGACCACGACTGAGTGAGGAACGTGCTCTGCAGATTAACCGTGGACCTGGCAGCACCCAAAGCTGCTCGCAGGGGTGTAGCTGGGGGGCTCGAGCCTTGCAGGGTGCGGGTCACGGCCGACGAGCTGGGGCTGGAGCAGGTGAAATGCTGCACTGATCGCCTCTGCCTTCTCCCATCTGCAGCCTTTCCAACCCGCTTTCTTCTCTTTCTCTTCAAGTGTTCAGGCCAGTGCTGCGTGCTCTGCACTTCGGATGTTGTAGTGGACTTTTACCCCAATTAATGAGCATCTCCTGCCTTTTCGCAAGGAGCTTTAAGTTTACCCTCCCTTATGCTATTATATTGTAATATGGGGGATGATACAGTGCACACTTAGACTTAATTGCAGGCGGCTGTACCTTTATACCTTCCCACTTGCCTTGTAGTTGCTCAGAGTTATGTCCATTTAATAGTCCTCCCCTCCTCTGCTCTGCAGTAAGATTTATGAGTGTTTGATCATCCCTCTCTCCGCAGCGGTCCAGGCTGAGACGCCGAGTCACTCGGTGGCTGCAGACAGGGCCGCGATGGGAGTGTGCAGAATGTGGAACAAATGAAACACACGTGCCCAGGAGCGTATTTAACACATCCAGTTTGATTGACTGGGCATTTAATGCCGGAGTGGGTTTGACTCATGAATGACTTCAGTGATTCGGAAATTCTCATTAAAGGAACAGGGCACCGGGTCCTGTGAGCTGCCAAAGTCTTGCTCTGCTGCGGTGCCTGTTAGAGCCGTTAGGATGCCTGAGCGGCAAAGTTTGATTTACTTTGCTGAAAATTTGGAAGTAGTTTAAGACTGGATTTTTGCTAACCTTTTCTGAAAAAAAAAGAAATTCTAAAAATGCCAAAGTAAGCTTTCAACACATCCTGAGTAAGTGGTAGCATTACTAAACCAGATGATTATTTTCATGGCTTCTGTGTTCCTTCCCTTCCTTTCCCAAACCAGTGGTGAGGCAGAACAGTCAGAGCCTGCGGGGAGGTGCAGGGGTGGGTGGGCTAGCACCGTGCAGGAACCGTGCTGGGGGCACCGGGTGTCTCCTACACCAAGCGTCAGGCCCCGTGTGCTGGAGGGCTGGGGGGCCAAGTGGTGCATTCGCTGGTGTCAGGCGTGGGCATCACAGCCATGAAAGGAGAGCCCCAAACGTGCCTCGCCTCCGCCCCGTCCCCCTGCTCCAGCAGCAGTAAGTGGCCGTGGTTTGGAAGGTGGCCGTGCAGATGGAGAGCTTTCCTCAAGAGTGCATGGGCTCCCCTGTTTGCTCAGCTGGCTTCAGGGAAAGGCTGTGGTGTTGCTGTCCCTCCCCGGTGCTCAGCCACGTCTCCGGGCTGTGCCGTGGCTCTCTGAGCCGGACTCAGGGCAGCGAGGCTGGCGTCCGAGCAAGGGGAACTGCTCTGCGAGGACTGACCCGGCCGGCTGGCCCGGCTCCCTCCGTCCCCAGGAGCTCAGCAGCCGGGCTGCCCGCGCCTTGGCAGGGCATGGAGGGTCTGATGCTCTCGCTGATGACAGCTTGTGTTTGCAAACGTCCTCAGGAATCACTCCCTCGTTTCCTTGGCACGCTCGTCGGTGTGGGGACTTGTTTGTAGGCTGTGCTGCTTACTGTGTAACAGAGCTTATGTTTGCATTTCGTAAATAATGCAAATGAAGCATATTTTCTGAAAATACTTGCATGAACTAACCCAAATCTCCACTGGAGTAGCTCTGTTGATTTTGACAGCATGGATTCAGATTTACAGTGACCACCTGAGGCTTCGGCTTGTGGCACCAGAGCAGTTCCAGTTTTTCAGACTAAGACTGAAAATCAGCAGCCGAGACAGTTTCTGCCCTTCGCTGTTTGCTTAATTCCCCTAGGAAGCCATTTTACACCAGCCGAGGCTCTGGCAATATATATTGCAGAAGTTTTAATGTGTCTTATCCCCCAGTTTCTTAATCTGAACTAGGTTGCAGAAAACAATTCTGTCACTATAACACAGGTAGTAAAACAAATTAGTGTGCAGTAAAGTGGATAGCCTGGACTTTACGATAGGGTACTTGCAGTTCTCGCCAGCGTTCATGCTCAGCAATTCCACGTTTCCAGTTGCAGAGGGCAAACTGGGAGGTTTGTGAGTGAGGAGCACGGGGGAACATTGCTTTTCTGTGACCAAAGCTTGCAGGGTGAATCCCTGTCCATCTGATAAAGAAGGATTTCTGTTTTGCAAATGTTTCTGCTTTTTTTTTTTGTCACGGACAAAGAGCTCATTCCTTACCCCATATGAGAAAGGTATTATGGAGCAGAGTCTTAGATGGATGGAAGGAAAAGGAACCAGGATGCGTCCATAAGGAGCCTGGGAAGATGCCATCATCCTTCCCTAAAGGTGCTTTCAGCTGCAGCTCAGCTCCCAGGTGTCAGGCTCTGGGGTGGGTGAGGACACACAACATTGTCAAAATGTGGGGAGCGCCACAGGGCACCCGTCGTGCTGCTGCGTGCCCCTGGCAGGGTTTCCTTTTGCAAACTGCCTCCTCGGACCACGCTATGCCAACACAAGACCAAGGTTCCCAAGGTCTTGTCTCATGGCAGGAATGGGTTTTGCTTGAGGAGACAATCTTAAATAATATAATCGCAAACCCGAAAGCCTTTGGCCTTCACGCCTCCTGACTTGGGCCGTGTGCCCGCGTCGTGTTGACAACACCAAACTGAGCTGCCCTTTTCCCATTTTTAAGGGTGACACACTTCAAGTTAGACCACAGACGAGTCCCCAGAGATAACCATTGCCCAGGGAACGCAGGAGGCAATTGAGCTCCCAGGAAAGAAAAGATAAGCAATATTAATTTGCTAGCAATTTAGTTGCCCTACCCAGCATTGGGGGAAGCAGCCAAACATTCTAAAAATAAGAAATACTGATCCCACTAATTTAACAGCGGCAATGTTCTTGTAGCCGTTACGGTCTCCTCTAGGGCTATAAGAGAGGTACGAATAGGGGGAAGAAGTAATGTCTGTTATTCTAGCCAGCTGTTGGAGTTTGAACAATGAGCCAGCTTTCTGGCACATGTGCCAGAATAGAGAGAATAATTTAATACCTAGGACAGTATCTGCATTTTCAGGTTTGGTTTTTTTTTTATGGTGACTATGTGATCAAAATGCTCCTTTCATCATTGTAATGAAACAACAGAAGTCATCTGAGTGGAACTCAGAGGCCATATCCTGACACAGTCATTTCAGCTGAGAAGCTTGAATAGCTGGGGCTAGAGCAGGAGACATCTGACCTTTTTTCTCCCTCATTTTGAAGAATCTCACTCTTTCTTTTGCAATTACTGCGCAGCTAAGCCTTGTGCATGTTTGTACACAGTTTGTAGATACAAATATGTGCTGCTTCTCTTGCCCCTTAATACGTAAGAAGTTAAGTTGCATCAGGACCACACGTTGTTTTTATTCAGTGTGTAGCGCAGTGGAGTCTTGCTCTCAGTCTCGCTGTAGGCTGCTGTAATACTCTCCCCAAAATCTCCAGAGGGCTGTTCCTACAGATCCAAATTTCTATTAAAATTAGGGAATCACCTCCTGTCTGTTTTGCAGAGACAGGACCAGAGAGCCACCTTTTGTAAACACAAGAAAAATGAGAGCGTTTCTGAAGTGAAAAGCCTTATCCTGAAGCCAGACAGTGTTTATTACTCTTGTTATTTATTATTTATTGTTTTGTAATTGGGTGAAATGTCTGCAGATTTAATTCTGGAGATGTTCCACAACTGAGTCTTTTCTCCAAAGAAGCTTTCTCCCAGAGCTTGTAACCGCTTAATAGAGCATCTGCTAAAGCAGCAAGGAAGAGACTGGGAAGTTGAAAGTCGACCATTGACCTTGAACATTTAATCCAAAATTTTATAGCTGTATTTTATTACACTGCTAGCATGATAAATTGCAGTGACGGGTTTAGAAAGCACCTTACAACATGCAGTGGCGTAAAGCTATATTAATAATGAGTTTGATTCTGCAGTTTTTAACTTAATCAAAACTGCCAGTGTTCTCTTCTGGTCTGGTCCAAACCTCGCCAAAACCTTCCCTGCCTCCAGAAGACCCCACCCAGGGCTCTCCATCTGTCCCAAGTGCTTCCAAGTAGTTGTGAAGTACCACAGCAGCAAAAGGGGAAAATGAGGCATGGGAAGGGAGGTGTGGGTTTGTTTCAAGGACAAGCAGCAAGTCCCAGGCCAGGATTCAGGAGGTGGAGGCTTTGCCATGTTTCCTGCTAAAACTCGGTGACGGGGGTGCCTGGCAAATTTGTGTGTTGTGCATGGCCCCGTATTTTGCAGTGGATTTTCTGTGTGTGGAGTCCCAAACGGCCATCGTGGCCCAAGCCCGGGCAGGTCCTCCCTGTGTACCTGTGGCTCAACTGCCCGGTGCTGGGCCTCATCCTTTTGCTTATCGTCACCACGCCCTGGAGTCCCACCAACAGTCAGCCAACCTCCCCGAGTCACTGAAACAAGCTGTCTTCCCACGCTGGGGCAATCCCCAGGGTTGCAGCACCATTACGATCGTGGATTTTGTTAAGGAAGCCAGGTGAGGAATGATTTGATTTCCGTAATGGATGGCGCTGCAGATTCATATACTTCTCCTGACTCTCAGAGAGCACTCAAGCCCTGCAAGGTCACCATGTATGTGCTTATATTTTTTATTTTTTTAAATAGCCCTGTTCTACTTAAAAGCAATAATAGCACTATAGGTTCAGGTGAAATATTTCTGTGTTCGTGGACTTGGTCACAAAGCTTTATCATTTCGCCCTTCATTGGAGCTAGCAAGGTCACCAGGCAGCAGTAATAGAGATGTGATAGACTTAATAAAAACCAAGCTTAATAAGAACGAGGAAGAAGAAAGCAAAGAGTTTTGGTTGGGGGTTTGTTAATACTTCACAGGCCCGGGAGTAACTTACAGTTTAGTCGGCCAAGAGAAGTTCAAACATGTGAAAGCTTCTTCCCCTGGTCAGTACAGCATGCATTCGTGTGCTGCCCCAGGAAGGAGTGCGAGAGCGTTGATGCTGACCTGTCCCGCAGCATTGCAGCTTTTCTGCCCTTGAACACGTTTCCAGGTCTCTTGGTCCAGCTATGTAGGGATTCCAGGAGGTGGACACAGCCTTTGGAGAGCACAGCCAGATTTGCTTGTAGAGAGGTGTATTAAGACCTGTAACGAAGGGCTGCTGATCTCAGGGAATAGGTGTTTCAGCTGCATAGGGGACTCATGTTCTGCAGCTGGGCTTCAAATGACGGAAGGGGTAGAGGTCTGCAGTCCTGCCAGAGCAAAAGGTTAGCTAAAAAAATAGTGGGAAGAAACTCGAAAGACGTGAAGTCGTGACCTTCTGAAGGTCAGCGGCTGTGATCTGCTGTGTGGGTGAGATCCAAACCAGCAGCCTGGGGAAGCCACCGAGTGCAGGCAGCTGCGTGCTCGGCACCTGCGACGCCGTCCCCTTGCAGGAGCGGTTACTTAATTGCCTAAATATGAAGTGACACGAAGGACCTTGGCTCCAGCCCCGATTTTGGAGCTGTTGGCCTGTGGCTTCTCCGTGCGCCGCAGGAGCAGCGCGTGTCAGCTGTGTAATCTGGAAATGGAAATGCCGAAGCACTGATCAGATAAGATTGCTGGATAAAGAAGAGGACGCTTTGTCTTTCGGAAGCTTGGGCCTCGTTTGCTTTGTTTTTCTTCTTTTTTTAACTTCAGGATGCTGCTGTGGCAAATGCATGTACTTCTGATGGGAGGACAGGGTCCCTGGCTTCCCAAGGATGTGCCTGGTGGGTGCAGGGGAGGAAGGGCTGCCGCGAATTGGTTTCTGCTCCACACCATTACACCCGCTGCCTTCTCAGCTGGGTACTGTGCTGATCCTGCCCAGGAGACCCAGCAGCACAGAGCCTGGACCGACTGGTTTGATGACTGAGTAGCACGTGGGCAGGTAGCCTCTCCCATGCTTGGCTTGTGCAAGTCAGGGGTTGTGCTGAAACTGCAGCTGTTGCCCCCTTTAACGTACAGACCATCTTCCTCCCCTACGAGGAAGATAGAAAGGCCGCTCCTGGTGACTGGTGAGCTGTTAGAGCTGCTATTGTATATGCTGGACTTCAGCCTCCTTATTTAAAAGTNATTATTTGCAGGGCAAAGTAATACGAACAGAAGGCATCAGGGGAGTTTAGGGGTGGACAGATCTTTGGAAGCTGCCCTTTGGGGACTGGCAGAAGGCTGTTTGGTACAATGGCTGTCACCTGGGGTGTTTGCCTGCTGCTGGTTGTCCTCCAGCACCAGCACGCGTGGCAGTTCTGTCTCCAGCAGCACTGCTTGAGGAAGGACTGGTTGTGTGTGGGCTCCTCAGTCACTGCAGGTGCAAAACAAACCCCCTGAACCAAGCAGTTGAGACTAATAATATGCTGTATTGTTACCAGGTACCACCAATTCTTCTCCGGAGATCTGGAGCAGGCACGTGCAGGGCTCATTTAGCTGATGAGCAGCAGTTCTCCAAGCTCTGGTGACAAACACATAAAAGCATGAGTCACCCAGGTCCTGAACCTTGGACTTCTCTAGTAGCAAGGCAAAAGACCGAAAGTCTGCAGGTTTCACCTCCTCCATCTCTTTCCCCCTGCCCTTGAGACCATGCTCTGTGTTTTCTCAGGCCACCTCCCTTTTGGGCTGTGCATCATTACCGGGCGCAGATCGCTGACGCTGATCCCCTCTGCCTCGGGAGGCTGGTGGATTCTGGCAGCGTGTTAACAACACGGGGGTACTTGCTTCCATTTGCGGGGTAATGAGGAGGTTGCTCTGTTACAATGGGCTGGTACCCTGCTGGATGAATTACGAGGCCGAAGGCAGGGTTGTTATTCCACCAAGGGAATGAGATTATTACTGAGGAAATTGCAGGCCTGCTCCTGTTGTTGTTTTACTACTAGTGTAATAATAGACTTTGTTTTATTAGTATAAATGATTTCCCCCCTCTTTCCTCCCAGCTGAGTAAGCTCTGCTCCTTCTTACATCCCCGGTGACTCCACATAGTCAACGCCAGTCATGTCGTGCTGAGTTCCCTCGCATCATCTGAGTTTTCGCAGCGGTTTGGAATGTATTAACTATCTGGGCAGTTCTTTAGGTGCTGACCAACGTCGCTGTGCAGCAACAGCTCTTCAGAGCCGCTTGTCACCGTGGAAAAGCGGGAAAAGCTGAGCTGCACGTTGCAGCCCCAGCGATGGGGGCACTGGTGGTCCTGAATCTGCCAGCACTGGGGGCCACACAGTGGATTATTTTAAAATGTTGCTGTTTGACCATCTGGACGGCCATCAAACAATCTTACCAGCAGACGTATGATGTTTGCAATGGCTCTGTGCCAATTTACACTGTCAGAAGGTCAGTCTTGTGAAACCTGGAAAAAACCCACCTTGCCCGGAGGTTACCTTTGGGTTACAGGTTCTGTCTTTCAAGGTCTCAGCTCACAGCTGCTTCTCTGAGAGCCCTGCTCAGAAATAGTCCATCAGAAATTCATCCAAGCCAGGTTCCACTGAAAAGGGAAAAATGTTTCCATTAGTACTAGGTTAAGTTAAAAAAAAAGACAAACCAATCATTACAAATAAAGGATAGATATATATATACACCTGGTCAGAGGTATGGAAGAGAAGAATGTTTTAGTCCTTGTTAAAAAATACATTAGTGTTTTGCACCAACACCGGAAGTTTTGCAGCTCATAAAAAATTCATCAGGCTTATTGTGGAAAACAGAAAGGCAATTCAGGTGTCTGTTTTTTGAGCACTGTCATACTTGCGAAAGTTTAAGCCACTCTGGATTGATATTTCTTGTGAAATGCCAACTCTGCGTTATGATCCTGTCTGGATCAGAGTTCAGCAGCTTAAATAGAATGAATGACAAGATGGCCTGGCTTTGTGGAGGAGAAGAGAGGAGAGTCCAGGGTATTTTGCATTTTCTTTATGGTTTTACAATCTCCTCTTCAGGGTCCTTTTCACTTCTTCAAACACAAAACTCAAGGTGAACAGTAATTGGACAAGCTAACAAATGAGTTAGGGCTTGCTGTATTTCCCACCGGCGAGTTGCTGTGTTTTGCTTGCCACCGAGATCAGCTTCTTTGACATGGCCTTTCATGTACCAACTAACAACAAATGGAAATCTGTCACAGGTATGAGAAAATAGAGGCTTTATACAGGACAGGCACTAAACCAGCATGATTTATATGGGCCGAGGACAGTGCTTTACATTACATCAGTCTTCCAGGAGTGCCATGATCCCAATAGCATCTTCAGGGGGTATTTGTTGCGAGCTGTTGCTCTCCAGAGTTTTACTGCAGACAGAACAACCCCTTTTGTGTGCACCCTGCATGGTGAGGCTCAGCATCCCCTGTGCCCTCCGCTGTCTGTGTCACCCCTTGGGATGGACGATAAACAGTCACCACAGCTGGAAGGTGACCAGGAGAGAGGCAGCCACTTGCTGGCTTGTGGAAGGGGCTGCCTGGTTTCCTAAGGCTGGCTGGGTGGAAATGCCATCCCTTCCCGCAGCGAAGCACTGGCTGCTGCCACCCCCGTGTCGGCAGCCTTGTCCTTGTGACGTACTGGGGTGCAAGAGGGTGATTAAGTTTTACTTCAAATTTCCTCATTAGAAGTTGTGGTGCTGCCGTGGTGGTGGGGTTGTGGGGACAGCGCTGGGTGGGTGACACTAGCCCTGGCTGCTCCGGTCCCTGAGCAGCCATGTATCGGGGACACGCTCAGCAGCTGAGATGGCTTTTGCTCCTTCCTGTGACTTTTCAGGGACTCTGACAGAGTTCGTGTGGCTGCTTCTGCAAGGTCAAGCCAGGTAAATGGCAGCTTTCTGAGAGCTTTGCCAGCTGTTTCTCTTGCCCTGTCCTCACCTGCATCTATAAATTAAGAGGCAAAAATCACCCCAAATCCTGTTAGCTTCTCCTGCCATCCGCTTGCAGAAGAGAAGGATGATTTACCTTGGGTGTCAGGACAGGGAGCCTGTGGTTCCTGCACGTTTGACCAAGCAGGTGTTAGCACGTAAATGTGCCTTGGGAGCTAAGCTGCTCACGTTGTTACCGTAATTGGTTTCTGTGTGGTAATGTACAGTATCTTTATTCTTTTCATGCAGACTGAATAACTGCTAAATGACAGGTTCTGCTTTTCAATTCCGCCGTGTTTCCAGGGGCTGTCACACTTTTAATTTTTGCAATAGCTGCAAGCAAAGCAGTAATCATGTTTCCTATTTCCCACAGCTGCGGTGCTGGCTTTGTTGTTCCCTCTTCTTAATTCCTCTGCCTTGACTTGAGCTAGCTGATGTTTTCTGGAGCTCCCCAGAACACTGCTGTGAAAGTTATCTAATGCTTGATGGCTAGTCAGCCCCATATGAGAAATACACGACGGGTTGCACGTGGCAGAGCAGGGCAGGAGAGGTGCGTTTTGATCTGTTGGGTGTGATGCTGATCACGGAGGACATCTGGCCAGGGTGAAGGTGTGCACATCTGCACTTCGTGTGCCTGCCCAAACTGGCAGGGTTTGCGTGCTGAAGTGTGCACAGCTATGTGACACATTGCGTGCGCCAGCTTCGGCCGAGAGAAGGGACAGCTTTTGAAAGGCTACTCCATTAAGGCCTACGGACGTTTCTCTAGGTCCAAATGACTTAAGTGGAAGTAATTTTGGGGATGTGCTTTTGCATTTGCTTCACTGCATTTGAAAGGTCTGCTCAGTACTATTACAAAACCTTTGGCCTGTGAGCAGCAGCTCAGGGAAGTTTGTTTTCCCAGCTGTTTGAGGCCTTGGGTTGGATTCTCTGGTGTCTCGTAAAGTGTAGGACTAGCTGATGCTTTCCCTGCAGATTGAGTGCTCATCATGGCCTTTACTGTGGATTCTGCAGTGGCTGGAAGGGTTTAGTCCAGATGCTCTGCTCCTGTTTTGTCCTCTAACTGGCTGCACTTAGTACCTTGGAGGTCTCCAACCCTCAGACCTATGTGGGTGAGGCTGGTCAGGGACATCAAATACTGTCGCTCGCAAGTGCGTGCTGTGATCCTGTACGCCGTGCTTTAGCAAAGCAGGCTTGCAGGACCTGGGCTTAAGGTTTCAGGCAGCAAAGGAGAAAGGCTTGTGTTGCTTCTGAAGTTCGTCACAGTTCCCTGTGAGCTCGGCCCAGCCCAGGCAGGTAACACCTCTGAGACCACAGCTCTCCCACCTGGACTGGCAAACAAATGGGACCGAGTATCCCCCCGCAAAACCGATAATGCTGGTTGTAGCAGATGAAGGCTGTTCCCTGAAGGTCACGCAGACCTGCTGTAAAGCATTGCTGAGAGATCACACAAGACAAAACAGGGAGCAATTGTGGTCTCGTGGCTTAGTAAGGCATCGCTGGGAAGCTGGGATGCGGTTGAGGACACTGCACATTTGTGGAGGGTGCCCCAAGGGTACAAGAAGGGTGCTCTTGTTTGTAAAGCCAGGGGTTGGGATATGAACTTTTGCTTTTGTCTGCTCCAGCCTCTACCCTGGGTTGTCTGTGGAGCCAGGAAGCAGAGCAGAATGTGACCCACCCTCAACCCCTTCCAGCTCAACATCTGCTGTCATAGTCCAAACCCATCCTTACTGATGGCTGAAGCCAATACGACAGCTTATGGACTGGAGAGGGACGTGGATCCATATACCCCTTCTCCTGAGGTGGATGCTGCAAGAGTGGGACATATGAGAGCATTTTGGTTTACTTCTCATTGCAGGGGCTTCTCTCCCCAGGAATGGTCCTGAATCAGAGCGGGAGAGGGGCCTTAGCAGAAATCTTGTGGGCTTTAAATGCTCTGCTCCATGGTATGACATCCTGTAGTTTTAGGGCTGATGTGAAAGCTCCCTTCCAGCAGGAGGGATAATTGAAACCACATTTTCTTAGCTGAGTAATTAGATTGATTCTGGAGAAACGCGGACATGTGGAAAATTGAAAAATGGAAGAGCTGTGTGCCCTTAGGCTGCAGACGAATGTGTTGGTGCCTTTCCGAGGAGCACTGGGTCAATCTATTGAATTACAGGACACGCTGAGGCCAGCTCAAGCATGATGCAAATCCAAGCCCTGACCAGGGGAAACTCAGTGAGAAAGGGGTCCCATTCCTGCTCTGCTGATCTGAGATATGTATCTTTTCCCCAGAACTTCTCACTGAATTCTGTAGTGCTCTGTGCAGCAAAAAGTTGCATGCATGTGAATCCAGTTACAGGATTAGAAGAAAAAAAATCTCTTCACATAATTATACACTTGCAGAAATTTTAATTGAACGGCACATTCGATGGGACCAGCTCACAGATCACACGGTAACAGGGACGCTGTTAATACTGTGCTTGTGTGTGTTTCATTTCTGAGTGTTTTGACCTTAGACATTTAGTGGAAAGCATTTTACATGTTATAGATATAACAATGGGCTTCATTCCCTAGATAAAAGCAGTCATATCTACTTTTTTTTATTCTTGCGCATTATAACAGCTGAGAACTTGTTTGGATGCCGACAGCCATGCTGAGGGGATATTGGGGTTTTTGGGTCTGGCTCGTGTGCTGTGGTTTGCAGGGTCTGGGAAGAGCTCTGGCACTATTTCTGGCTGAAATTATTTAAGCAAAGGTAAACATCCTACCAAATGGCTCTGTGGTGAGGTAGATCCCGCAGTCAAACTCTTCAGGGACGCCTGTAAGCTCAAAATACCCATTTCCAGTAATCTGTATGTGGACAGCGTGGGCTGTTCCTAACGGCAGAAAAGAAGGCAAACAGGCACACTGGGCTCTGAAACACCATTGCTGTGTGCTGAGTAGCACCAGGTAAGAAAAGATACTGAATGCTGCCTGTATCCCCCTGCTTCATTTCCAGCATCATTTTGGCAGCATTTTGGTTCAGGGTTTTTCAGTAATATAGAATCTTTTTCTTACATCTCATAGCTTGACTTCTGGACTGCTCTTTCCTGCTCAGTTTGCTTTGTTTCATTCTGACTCCTCAGCCTGATCTAACTTCAGAGGTGGCTCTGCTTTGAGCAGGAGGTTCGTCCTGAGACCTTCAAAGTCTCCCTCACATATATTGTTCCGTGATCCTGATTTTTACTGGTCCTCCAGTTGGTTGAGACTACTATACGCAACACCTCCCTCCTTTCCTCCTCCATCCAAAGCTGCTGGCATGTTCCGCTTCCTCGGATGTAAATGCTTCCTTTCAGAATGCAGTGTCTTTGTTAAGCCATTTCCCACTTTCATAATTTTGCACTTTCCTGAACCACATCTTTACATAAATGCAAGACCAAACTGGTTCTTTTGAGCTCCGGCTAATCCATCATCCCAAATTGTTTCTACATACATAGACTGCCATTAAGATTTAATTAACAACTGTTCTGCTGAAGCTTCAGTCCTGGTCAGCAGTATCGGAATTGCATTAAATAGGGGCATTAAAAATGCAACAGTATTCGTGATATCAGCCTCGTAATATGAACCACTGCTTTGTGTGTTTGGTTCAGCATCATAATCAATCAAGAAGCTCCTATGCTGGGATCATGTGTTCACTGATTTGTTATTGCCGTTTGCCTTCTCTGATGACACTTTAAAGTCCTGGGGGCAGGAGCTGTCACCGACTACACAGCCACTGTGTGGCATGGGACATGCTGCCATCTCCATGCAACATGGATCATCTCTCTCTTTTTTTCCACTTTGTTCCTGAAGTCACCCTAGAAGCTGTCAGCAGCACCTCAGGGGCACTGATATTGCAGAGTTTTTCCTGCTTTGTGTCAAACATGCCCTTCTGTCAGAAGATACCTACCTCAGGGACCATTTTGCACTCTTTCCCCAGGTCCCATTAGCAGTATTTTAGTAAACCGCTATGGCAGCCGACCCGTGGTTATATTCGGAGGCCTGCTGTGTGGCATCGGGATGGTCTCAGCCGCCTTCTGTACCAGCATCCTGCAGCTCTACATCTGCGTGGGCTTCATTACAGGTAAGAAGAAAGCATCTCCTTTCCACCCACAATTGAGGTGCACTTCTGATGGTGTGGGGTGTCCACACTTTGGCACCTCCCCCAAATGCAATGGGAAGCTGGTGAGATGAAAAGCTGGTGGGACAAGGGCCCTCACTTAGTAACTCTTCTGGATGAACTTTAGCAAAGAGCATATCCCCTGCCAAGCACTGTGTTCCTGGCTGAACATCGCGTGCGGGATCTTAGCAGGGGATGTGCTCTTTGCAGATGAGTGATCTCAGCCAGCGGCAATGGTGAGGATGGCCATCAGTGCCCACAGCTGCTGCTGAAGCAAACACACGTTGACTGCGCTCTGCCCTGGGCAAGGCAAGCCCTTCGAGATACAAGTGCGACTATGAAGAATGCACCTGTGTTCCTATATTACTGTGCGTTCTCTTCCGTCTGTGAGATATATGAAATGAGATTTCAGGGGTTGCTTTGCCCTTTGCCTGCTTGTGAGGTTAGGAGGTCCTTTATCTGAAAATAATAACTACTGGAGTTGGTTGAAAAAGTGCAATATTCTCCCTATTGAGAAGAAACCCCCCTATATTTCCTTATTGAAGTTATCATTTCAATTGTAATATGAAATTGAAATATGAATTTCCATATTGGAAACTCAAACAGGAGAAGGCATAGGCTCAGTCCAGCATCTTTAAAGCCTGCAGGTGCTGGATTATTGCTTTTAAAGGTAGATGGATTGGAGTTCTCCACCTGTGTGAGTATAGATGCTTACCTGTAAGCACTTTTGCTTTATTATTTTGGCTAAGGTACAGCCAATGTTTCTTCCAGTGCAGCTAGGACATCTGCCTGAAAACTTGAGAGAACGAGTTCAAAATTGGCTTTTAAGGTTTCAAGGTGTGTGTTTTAATGAACGTTCCTTATCTCTCTGCAGCTGCATTGTGTTGCTGCTTTCTGAACATGAAAAGTGCAAGCTCAACATTTAAAATCAGTAAAACCAGCCACTAGCAAAGTAAATTGGGACAGAAGGTTTGTCACCCTGTTCTCCTAAACCGATATTGCTTTATTAAATCTGTACATTAGTGGATAAATCTTAATGAAGAATTCACTCTCTTGAACCTTACTCTTTCTAAGGAGAGTCACTGTAGTTAGATGAAGCTGTTGTGTTATTACTGAATGAATCTTGCAGGTTCCTTGAAAGAGATTCCAGAAACAAAGTGATGTAAAATAAAAATAACCAATGTCTCCCATGGATAAGTTCAATATTTATTGATGCATGAGCTTGCAACATTCCTTGCTAAACAAATGTCCTCTAGCAAGTTGACTAATGCAGGATTAGCACATTGAAACCGTAAATCCTTTGCTAAAAATACATGCATTTTGGCGAGCAGAAGGGCTCAGGCAAGGAACAGCGCTGTAGGAAGGCACCAACACCTATTTTCAAAGATACTTGTCTAAAAACGTGCCAGGAGAGATTTTTGTGCCTAATCCCTAATTTATGAATCCATTCTGTGATTCTGTTATGAAGACCCTGCTCTTTTTTGGTCCTTGCACATCTTTGCAAATCTGGTTGTTGCCCACCCCAGAGCTCTGACAGCACGAGCTGTGCTCAGTGCACGCAGGTAACCCTCATGCCAGCAACAGGGTACAGGGGCAAACCGTCCCCATGTCTCCTCGTCTTTAATGCTGTGATGTCTCCTCAGAGCAACGCACATTTTTTGTTGTGTACGTCTTTTCGTCCCGCTTGCTGAATGAGGGTGGCTGTAAGGATGAGGTCTTGGCTAAGAACCCATCATTTCCAGGCACGGTGTGTGTGCTGGGGAAGGAGTATTAAGTTGACAGAGAAGGGAAGACTTGTGATCCTGCTAACATGCTTGATGCCTCTAATTATGCTTGAAGTGCTTTCACTGGTCAGGCCTAACACGGAAACATTCAAGGGCAATTATGAAGCTGCCTGCTCATAACGTGGCTGAGACAGCGTTACTGCACGAGAGACTTCTGTAAAGGTGATTTGCAATGACGGTAAAGCAACCTGTAAGCACCACACTCTTTCTAGCCTCCTTCCTACTAGCCTGAAAAGGAGACAGACAGACTGACATAAAAGACCGTGTTCGTGTAATTCACAGGGATGGAGATAAAAACAAGGTAGTTGGTACTAGGAGGTCTCTACTACAGTCCCGTGCCTTTGGCATATTAATAGAAATCTCTTCAGAGGAGCAGAGAGGGAAGTGTCTGTTTACGGTGGAGGGATTAGACATGGCAATCTCAATTGCGGTCTTGATTATGTCTTTTTCCATTTGCATGCGGAGCAGGAACCGGGCTCTGCTGTCGGAGGCAGCTCTGAAGCAGCTCTGTCCTTGACAGCACTGAGCTGTGGTCTGCATGAGGCACTCTGCATATGCTGTAAAAGCCAGGTTCTCTTCCTCACTCCTTTACCTATAGCACTTAGAAAAAGAAATGGGGTTTGCAAGCTGTCCACCTGGATAAATGCCAGCCTGGGTACATTAAATAGGCGTTTCGGCATGCAACCTCTTGTTCAAGTCTGAGGTAGAAGCAGCAAAATACAAGGCAATAACAAGTGGTCAGAGTTTAGTTCAATCTGTACCAATTAGACCGCCATGAAATAAAATGGGATCCAGGGTGGAGCATGTTGACTAATGAGACTGCAGTCTTTGCCTCAGCTGTTAATGCTGAGCATTGAAATACCTGCCAAGACCTTTCCTTGCTAATAAAGTAAGAACAAGATCAATAGCTACACAGCTTAGTCCTGTGGCACCAGTTACTTCTTTCTAATATGAGGAAGATGTATTTAGTCTAGGGAAGGATGCTTCCTCTGGCCCAGGCTTGCTTCTGTTCTTGCAACACCACCAACAGACCTCTCTGTCATATCCCTGGGGAGAAAATGTGGTTATCTGAGTAACAATTTCAGTCATGGAAAAGCTGTTGTAGTTTCTGAAAACTGGAATGAAATGCATATAAATATTTCCAAATAAAGTCAGCCAAAAGCTTGAAGTAAATTGAAATTCCAGTCAAGTCAATTTGCAGCTCTCCAAATTTAATTAATGGGAAGAGCATGAGGTAATATTAAATTAGTTTCGTCCAACTGGCAAATTAATGTTCACATAATAAAATATGTGAGTTGATTATTGTTTAAGTGGGTAGCTGGCATCCAGTCTGATTTTCCTTCTCTGCACAACATATGGTAGGTCCCTACCAAAAATTATTCTGTGGAAAAGATGGTTCAGATTCTGCCCTTACCTACCAGCCTGGGAAATACAGAGTTAAAGCAAACTCTAATCCACTATGTTGTATTTTCTCAGGTGAAGGAAGATGCATTCCTATATCTGAGCACCGTTACACCATGTGTTGTCTAACCAAGGCTGTGTTTTACCTCCATAGTTCCCAGGTCAGCCCTCTCACGGGCATGAACTTGTCCCCTTATGCGTTATGAGCAGGCTGAGCTTCCCAAAGACATGCTCTACCAAATCTATGGCCTATCTGGAACAGTTCATGCTGAGAATGTGTTTCATGTCAAGACTAGTTTTAAAGTGTTGCCATTTAAATTTATCTTTAATGTTGTAAACTTCCAAGTAATTTAAAAAAATAGACTCTTAGACTTGGCAAAAATCAAAATTTTGTAAAACAGTTCAAACTGAAGCTATCCAACATTGGTTCAATTCTGCTGCATTGGTTGAATTCTACTCTATCAGCGACTAATGATAGTGTTCCTTAATTAATTTTGAGGACCTTGACCTTTCCAAATTCTCTTCTGTAAAGCCATATGCCTAATTATGTACTGCACAGTTAAACAAACTAATTATATAGACTAATGAACAAGAAGAAATCTGCATGACCCTATTTTCAGGATTCGTGTTCTTTGGTATAATCACTTCAAGGATTGCATTTCTGCTTTGTTCTAATGTGGCTCATTCTTTCTTGGATGACAGGATGGAAAATATGTGGCATGATTTTTAAATGTCATTTTGATGGAATTCTGGAAATCTAACTTTTTAAGGAAATACTACACATCATGGAAATGTTTGAAAAGAAAAGATTATTATATGCTAGTGCTCTCAAACAGAACCACAGAAAGTTGAGACCATCACAGCATTTGGTATCTCTGCCTTCAGATTTCACCTGTGCAAGAGAAGCTGGCTAACTGAATTACCAATGCAGCTTTATAATACCATTTATATATGTAAAAGCAATAAAAATAAATTTTAATTAAAAGAAATGCTCTAGGGTCCTGTTTAATTAGCATCTTCAGTAGCTGTTTTGCTGTGTACTTGCAGACCTCTTAATCTTTTGCATCAGACGTGAATTGCTCACACCATCAAATCAGTAGCAGCTGAGAAGACTGATGTTATTTTCTGTGGTCTGTCAGCCCGGCAGTAGCATTGGGTGCCCACGGCCCGTGGAAGGGGGTCCCAGCCCCAGCTGCCCATGGGAAGGATGCTCTTTGGTGGTTAGCACCGTCCAAGCCAAAACAACCTTCCTCAAACTGGGAGTTGTCATTTTTTTTAGTAGATCGATCCTCTCCTCCAACAAGGCTACTGTGTCTGCACAAAACCAGACAGCTTTCATTGAGGGTGTAGTTTCAATTTATTCTGAAGCAAACTCTTTGTGCTAGGTTTGCCACCCAAGAGATTTGCAGGGCAAAAGGACGGGGTGTCCTCTGACTGAGAGTGTCTTTCTGGAGTGCAGTTACCTAAACGCGTCAGCTAGAAGCTTAGGGTTATCTTGAGCAAGGGTTGCATCCAGACTATAGTGTTCAAGAGCCACTAGTGGACCAACTGTCCATGAATTTGCCTTAAATAATGAGCTGAATGAAGATAAATGGGTCTCATCTTCCTTTGTTTATCTCAACTATGTTTCTCTGTTCCAGGATTTGGTCTTGCTCTCAACCTCCAGCCATCAGTGATAATCATAGGGAAATACTTCTTGAAGCGAAGACCCATTGCGAATGGCCTTGCTATGGCAGGGAGCCCTGTGATGCTTTGCACCCTGGCTCCTCTCAACCAGTTCCTTTTTGACAATTTTGGCTGGAGGGGCAGCTTTTTAATTCTTGGGGCAATTTTATTACACTGCTGTGTGGCAGGAGCTCTTTTCAGACCCATCAGGGCTGCCACAGCATCAGTCAAAACCCAGTCGATTGAAGAAGGGAAGGGTGCTCTGAAAGAAGAGGTCACTGAAGATGCCATGGAAATGAGTAGTCCCACAAATGTCCCCATGGAGGGCAAAATGGAAGAGGAAGGAGGAAAGGACTGTTGTGAAAAAATCAATCAGTACCTTGATTTTTCCCTCTTTAAGCACAGAGGCTTCTTGATTTACCTAATCGGAAATGTGCTCATGTTCCTGGGTTTTTTTGCCCCCATTGTTTTTCTGGCACCCTATGCAAAGCACATTGGCATTGATGAATATTCAGCTGCATTCCTTCTTTCAATCCTTGCTATCGTGGATATGATTGCGCGACCTACCACTGGCATCATTGCAAACAGCAAATGGGTGAGGCCACGGATTCAATACTTTTTCAGCTTCTCCATCGCTTTCAATGGCGCCTGCCACCTTCTGTGCCCGCTGGCTTCTGGCTACACGGGGCTCGTCATCTACTCCATCTTTTTTGGCTTGGCCTTTGGCATGGTTTGTGCCATGCTCTTTGAAACGCTCATGGACCTTGTGGGAGCTGCCCGGTTCACAAGCGCTGTTGGCCTGGTCACCATTGCGGAGTGCTGCACAATACTGCTGGGACCACCTATTGGAGGTGAGTGTATTTTCTTCCTCTGCTTGCACTGAGTTGTTGCTTATATGTAGACTCTTGCAAGCACATTTTGTAAGAAATGGTTCTAAATGTGTTTTCTCTGCTTCTCACCCATCGTTTTTCCACTAGTTATTGGCCAAAGAAGGCAGGTCCCTAGGTATGGCCTCCAGTATTTCCTCTTTACTCCTTTCTGTGTAGTTCTCCAGTTGACATCAATGGTTTGGAGCGTGATCTTTTAGTCCCTGACCCCTTTAAACACTTGAGATGAACTTGTAGAGTGGGACTTCCTGCAACACCCAGAACCTTGCACTTCTGACAACTCCTCCTGGAGACTCCTGTTGCAAAAGGCTGGAGTCCACCACAAGTTAAGCACAGTAAAAATCATCAGTTCTATGAAATCCTCTTGTTGACTCAAACCTAACCCTTGCTATTTGTCTCTAAGGCTCTGAGTACTTCCACTCATGGATTTCACTCATCTTAGTGCATCTGATAGATTTAAGGCTGTTCTGAAATTAAAGACAGGTTTATTTCGGATGGTATGCTTTGAAATATCAAAAGGCAGAGACCTTTAAAGGTCCATGCTGACAATGTGGAACCTCCAGCAGGGCTTACAGTCACCTGAAGGTAAGTGGAAGCAGTGATCTCCTGTGATTTTAACAGCTTCTGATTCTTTCCCTCTATAGCATGCGCTCGCTTCTTTTTCTACAGGGAACACACCATATTTGTCTGGAAGACACCATATTTGAATCTAGCATTTGGCTCAAGTAAAGCCCTTGCCAAATCCGAGCTGGCTGTGAATTAAATGACTTTATAGGTGACATCCTCTCAGTGCATAGATACCACCCTATCTATGTGCCCTATCCTGCAGTTCGCATTTCACCTGTATGCAAGCTTGAATAACTGGTTTGGAAACTGGTCATCTTTAAATAGGCTAAAACATTTAATTGTGTGTGCTGTCTGTATTTGGGTGTATAAAATTTGAACTCTGCTAATTCTTTTGATATGTTGGTATCATAATAAATGCACAGAAAGAAGGCAGTTTAAACCCATTTCCTGGATTCAAAACGGAGATCTGGCTCCTACTCTGTATGACACATCTTGCAGAGCCATTTAATTCTTCATATTACCATGTAGCTCATACAGTGTGACAAAAGCAGCTGTATCTTCTTGCTGTCTTAGAGATGCATTATTTAATTAATGACAAACAAAAGAAAATACAATTTTAAAATGACCATTTTCTGAATGACATAATTTTCTGTGTGGAAGATTAAGTTAATGACCATAGACTGCTAATGAGGCTAAACCAGTTCTATGTGATAATTAGTAATATTAGTTTTGTAGGGTTTTCCCCACCATTTTAATAAGCAGCAAATTTATTGGTTCTTTGGCATTTTAATAACCTACTGCAGGGTTCTGCTTTAATGAACTAAGTAAATTGTTCCCAGTATGTTTTATGACTTTATCTTATTCTCAAAGGAAAAGAGGCAAGACTATCCTACTGTTGAATTTTCCAATACTCATTAAAACTCTCATTGAAACCTATTTAGGAGACCTCTAGGTCATTATTCTGATTAGCAGAAAAGGAAAAAATGTTGCAATTAGCATTTGGTTGATGTTTCACCAGTAACATGAAAAGTACAGTGCATTGAAAATGGTGTACCAAGACGTCTAGGAATGATTCAGGAAGAACAGTGACCAAAACCAGTTTAAAATTATTATTTTTGTAATCAAGAAATCTATTTTGTGGCCATAAAATCACTTGTTAGCGTGATGTGGTGGGATAATTAATCATCAGCTTTTCAACATTAGAGGTCAGTCAGGAAGTAATTGAAGGTCCCTTCTCTTAAGGAGGAGAATATACTCCAAAAAGTCAGAGAGCTAATGGATGATGAGTCAGTTTCAAGGAGGACTATCTATACTGTGAAGGCCAGGTTAGGAGTGGGTCTTACTTTAATTAGGATTTGAGATGTTAAGAATGGTCTGTGTTGCACCAGTAAATGGGAATTAATGCTCAGGATCATAATCCCAATAAGATTTGCATTACATTTTGACATAATGGAGAACACTGACATTTCAATTAAGCCATCTCCCTTCAATTACTCTGTAACTCCGTAGCAGAGGCATTAACCTTTGAGAGGAAACTGTCACATTTGTCTTGGCCTTGAAATTATCTGACACTGACAGCATCATCTCATCTTTGCTTTCCCTGGAACTAATGTTTTCCAGTTCCACGCAGTACACTTTCATCTATAGATCACAAGTGTAAATTCTGAAAGGGCAGCTGTGACCAAAAGCTGAGTCCCCTCTAATCCTAGTGAATGACCCGTGGTGGAATAAATTGGAGGGTCTTTGTCAAGAGTCTGAGATGAGACCCTGTGGCCAGGTGCCATCTCATGAAGGTCTTCCCGAAAGCTGCCACTTTTGTTGGCAGCGTGAGGACTACCAAGTCAAACGCACATCCTTGTAGTCGATCATTGGTGTCAATGGAAACGCTATCTTGCAGACTTCGTGATCAGAGGACTTAGTTTCTGTGTGGAAAAAACAGGTGCCCTGAAAAGTCCAGACTCTGCAATGTAGGTTCTCTGTCCCCTTCTACTTAACTGTACAAATTACTGGTAATATTACCTATATCAACATTAACTTCGCACAGGCCACATAGTGGAACATGTGTGAAGTATTTGCAGGATCACAGTATTTGTGGAAGAGATCAGAAGTACAGAGAATGTCCTATTTTATCCTAAAGCCATAAGGGTGCCCCTTTATATTTAGGATGCGAAAACACAATATTCTTGCCTTCACCTCTAAGTTGTTTTGGTTTTTTAAATATATGTTTTACAGGAACTCTTATCGATACCTTTGGGGACTATAAATATATGTTCATTAAATGCGGAGCTGTGATGGTCCTGGCAGGAACCTTCCTGTTCATCATGAATTATTATAATTATCGTATGCTTGCCAAGGAGGAGAAGGAAAGAAAGGCAAAAGAAGACGACCCTAAATCTGTAAGGACAGAAAATGAAGGCAGAAATAACTGGAACAAAGAAACAGCACAGAATGGGCCTGAGCTGGAACCTTTGAGAGAGGAACAAGAAATACAAAAGAAAGAAGTGAATGGCACAAATGAAGTTTAAAACTGTTCTCATGGACTGAATGGGAAGTTACTTCTGAGTTACTTGACACCAGCTGTGAAATCACACTAGGTTTTTAAATTTTGCCCTGTGCTGTGCCATATGCATCCTCTTTGTTGTAGGAGAAGTCTAGAAGAGAAACAAGTCCAGTTTCTTATAAAGTTCTGGGACACATGGTGCGGTACCATTAGTATACCAAAGGTCCTGCAACATATCTCTTCAGATACTTCCCATTTTCCAGAGGGGCCGAGTAAGGATGTAACTGACACCCCACTTTTATTCCCAGTACTACAGCTTTACTCGTTGAAAAGGCCAACGGCCATCAGAGTCAGTGTAGAGCCCTTCCAGCAGCCTGAATGGGCTTTGCATCGAGTGCTGTGGTGGCTGGATCTTCTCACCAGGCAGTCAAAACTCTCTTTAACTGCAGTGTCAGAATTATCCCAGGGATTTGGTGCTGCCTTCCACTGGCAGCTGCACTGTGACTTGCGCTTCTGCCTCATGGAAATGTCAAATAGACCTCACACTCATCTTTAATACAACATGAGGGAGCTGCCTGAACAGAATGAGGGCAGTACACACCTGTGTGTGAAGTGGCAGCACAACAGCCTGTCCTTCTGGCCAGAGCATGTTAGGAAGGAGCTAACTTGGGGTGGCTCCTCATGGCTTGACCAGAGACTTTCTCAGGGACCTCCACATTTAGCAAAATGCCTTGAGAAAGGTGGCATAATGCAGGGGGCCAGCACAAGGCTGACATGCTACAGGAGTCCTTCTTCCAGGTCCTTTGTCTATGCGGGGCAGAAGCTTGGTCTTAAAGGGCTTAAACTCTGATCTACATTTAAACAGTGCAAATTCTTTAAAATCTTCCCTAGGAGGTTACACAGGCCTTATTACCCAATATCTGAGCGCCTTACCATTTTTAGTGTGCTTTTTCTTTACAACATCCTGGTGAGGTGGTGTTGTTACAATTAATTGTATAAACGTAGAACCAAAGCACAGAGGAGCTATGGGCATCATTGCACCAGTGCATAAAGCTGAGGCATGCCAGACCTGAAACGGGATCTGCTGCCCTGAGTCGGGCACCTCAGCCATCTGCATGAAGGAAAACATTGGCAGCTGGGGGGGGGGAGCTGAGAGCCTGCCTGCTGAGCACAGGTACCCCCCGCTAGAAAATAGGAAATACCATGGATAATCGTGCATTAAACCACAGCCCTCTCCGCGGTGCAGCCTGCTTACCTTGTGCATCGTACTACTCAGGATCAATGATTTTAAACACCGTCTTGGAGCTGCAACCTTGTGCCATGATTTTTTAACGTGGTTAGGTTGCATCTGTCCTGGAGGGAAGCCAAACACAGCTGCCTCCTCCTTGTTTGGGCCGGGTTAGGAACCTCCCTGTTGCCAGCACCGCAATACGTGGTGGCCTTGTGCCATCCTGTTGCATGAAATCAGGTTCCCCAAGGTCAGCGATGCAGAGCTGTGGCTGAGGCCACGTAGGAGACTCTCATCCAGTGGTAATAATTTTGAGCTGGGAAGATCCGGACTCTGACAGCAAGCACTGATGTATTTTATAATAAGCAGCTGTTGCCCAAGAGCCATGGGTGCTGAACATGGCATGATGTAGTTGAATCATCAGCCTTTTGTGGATTTAGCTCCAAGTGACTGGATAAAAACAAGGACTTTTGAGGCAGATCACTCAAATCCAAAGCTAACACCAGTCCATAGGCTATATCTCCTCTTTCTTTGCTTCAGTGGCACCCTTATGTGATCAGATAGGTCTTTCATGACTTTGTCACTGAAGAATTGTATTTAATTATCATCTGTATACACACTATGAAGAATAACTTGTAGAATGAAGAATAACTTGTAGAAATACTTTCATAAATACACTATAATCTTAAATTTAGATCACTCTTCTTGTACAAAACCTTTTCTGTGAAATCTTTTGTTCTGCTAAAGAAAAATGGTCTTTGGCCACTGACTTCAGTAAGATATTACATAAGGATAAAATTTAATATCTTATATTTTCTCTGAAAACCAAAATCTATACAATATATTTAGGCTTTTGTTGCTGTGTTTTTAATATTCTTTATTTCTGTCAAATACACCTATGGCTGTTCAGTAAAAAAGGTTGTTGATAGGAGTTCCTGAGCATTTTCCAATATACCTTCTGGAAGCTTTAATATACTTAATAAAACCCTTTTAAAAAAATGAAATGAGTTTACACTTGCCTGTTTTGATCTCCAGTAATGCTGCCTTTATATGTGGTAAGGAATATATCCTCATAGGGTTTCTGGTCCTGGCTCCATATACATGGTAATACACCTCCTGTTCATAGCCTGTTATTCCAGGACCATCACTGGGAGCTCCTTGCCACAGTTTCTTTGACATTCCCAGTGATCTGAGCCAGCCTCACTCACACCTCTAGTTGTGGGGGCCCATAAGAAGTCTGAGAGCAGCTGAGAACGACTTGGCAAGATGATTTTCATACCTTCCCACCAGGTGGTATCAATTAATTTTAGGCACAGTGACCCAGATCCTCGGCTGTCCTTACTGCAGGAGCTGATGCTAAGGCTCTTTGGCTTGCGGAAACCCAAAGCAAGCTTTTTAGATCATAAAAACTTTGTTAATACAGATAACATTTTCAATATAAAGGCTTTTTGTTCAGCTATCTATGAAAATCCTCTGGATAAGCTACACCTTTATTAACCTGTCCCTGAGGGCAAAAAATGCTACACTGGATAAATAGTTCTTTATGGCTTCAGAAGTCTTCTGACATTAAGCAGCTACTGCATTTAACCTACTCAAGCCTCCTGCCATAGAAACAGATATTTTGAGATTGTGCCACTATTTCTATCACGTAGGAAGCCAGACTAATTTTAATAAAATTTTGGTGATTGTGGCTGGTTGTTAGTGGTGGGTGGCCTGGCTCTTCCCTGTTACCCGGCCTCCTGTCCCCACTGTGGGTTCACACCACAACATCTCGCCGATCAGTGCAGCAAAACAAGGCCAAATAACTCTGTACTTTTAAGCATGTGAGTAGCCCTAGAAATGCTTCAATCCAATGAATCAGATCCTGTGAATTCAACACCTTGCTGGCTCAAGCTGTAATCCAGGCTTGGAAAACCCTGAAACTTTCCTAAGAACATTTTCAGTTATTAAAAATGACTGCTGCAATATGAAATACCCATTGGAAAAAGCTCTTGTGAATGAGTAGAAACTGCCTGTGCATCTAACATAGTGATTTGTGTGGCAAATTGACCACAATATCCATATTTACATGCATGCTTAAGTCTGGAAAGCACCTGTGTAGGAAAGTCAAGAGGTGTGAGTGTTGTACCATAAATGTGTACTAGGCACTTGGGGTGTGTTTGGGATATCAGACATCCAAAGATGATTGCTAACACTTTCACTGCAGTGCAATTATTAGAAGTCTTTTATATTTCCTTAGCTTCTGATCTTATTAGAAGCAATTGTCCATTGTTGCTTCTACAAGAGCCTGATTTTATGCTGAACCATCATTCCCAACAACCACAAAAGAAGCCAACAGATCAGGCAGCAGCGCGGCACTCCCTGCAGCCACATCGTGCTGGTGAGGCGTGAGTTGAGTACCATGGACTGAATTTAGATTTATCCTATGTACTAATTTCTTATTTATAGTTCCCCTCACTTTTTCCCCTCTCTATATTTAGCTTTCCAAATTTAAAGATGTGGAGGAGGAATTCACATATTTCAACACTTACTCTGAAGTGGAATAATTTGTACACCTTCCTATGTCCCCTTTTCACAGCATGATAAAGCAGTGTCTGTGCCCCATGGTGGAGTGCCACTCCACTAGAAGGGGGCATTTTCTGCCATCACACATTGTGCCAGATGCTGCCATGCATAGCATTGTCCTGGCTGGGAAGGGAGCAACATGGCCTGCCTGGGAGCAGGGCTGACGAGCAGGGCTGGGGGACACAGCTCTGCAAGGTCAGCTTTAGAGTTCAGCTCATCACAAAGAAGAGCTTTAGTGCTTTTTATTTTATACTGCTAATGAAAATCTGCTTCAGTGAGGTGGTAGCCAAGAGGATGCCAGTACCGAGCATTTAAGGAACAGAGCGTAAAACCAGGCTGTCTTGTTAAGTGAGCGCAGGAGGCTGCAGCTGTCAGGTCTGTAACCACCACCGGTGTGTGTGCTGCTTGGGGCAGTCCTCCACGTTCGGCACACAGAGGAGCCCATGGCTGTGAAGAGAAGGGTGTTCACTGGCAATATGGGCAGCAACAGAGCAAAATACAACTGGCCTCTTTTTAATAAACAGAAAGAACTGTGTCCAGAAAGCGCAAAACACGGGAGGGCACCAGAGAGAAACCATGACTGAGTACAGGTAACTTGCTAGCAACTGTGTTACTTACAAGCAAGCAGGCAAACAAGCAAAATAATGAAGTGCCCACCTATGTATTTGAAATACGCAATCATTTTAGACAACACAACAGGTTATTCAGAAGGACAGTTCCTGTGGCATCTGACACCAAATTTATTTGGCTGCGTTCGGAAAACGCCTAGTAGACAACACAGGTGCATTCTGATTACACTGAGGAATGAATCTAAAAGACGACTTTCGTGCCCTCTGCGCCGACAGTGACATTGACTGTAAACTAGTACTGTTTAGACTTATCAGAACCATGTGAGGGTGTTTTGATGAGCGACATTCATAACTGTCAGTAAAGCTTCCCATAATGGCAGGGCAACTCAGAAATGAAGACTCAATTTGCCGTCTGCTTTGAAGTATTGCTGTGCTTGTATTTGGAGAGAGGCTCATTTACATTCTGATACCAAAAAAAAGAACATATGTAGGTAAATGGGATCTTCTGCGTCACCACAGTCAAGACCCTGCTATCACAGGTAACAGTACCATATAATTCCTTTTAAAAATGTACAACCTGTTGTCCTGCAGAGCCAAGCACCTGCCAAGGTGTGACCCTGCTATGACATTTGTGCCCACAGCTTCGGTGTGTCTGCAGAGGGTGAATCTCCACGTGTTCGACAGCGCAGGTGTCTAGAGGCTTAGGCAAACACAGTCCTACGTGGCTTGAGAAACCCAAGCCCTTAATCCATCAATCAAACAGAGAGGATATTTTTGCAATGGAAAAATTACATATCCCCTCCCTCCAAAAAGGCATAAATTTGGACAACATTTAAAAATAATCTTTCTTTCTTTAGTATTTATTTGTTTGTTTATATGTTACTACTTTCTAAAGTTACTGTACTTCTCTTCAACTTTAATATTACTGATGAATTTGGACTGAAAATGCATTCTATAATTACTCTCCTTTTCCCTTTTTAAAATGACCTTATTCAGACACACAAACTTTGCACTGAGCTTGGCTGTCACAGCATGCTGTTTCTACACTTTTTAAAAGCATGTTTCCCCCTGTTCCAACATTTTTGAAATACTACGAAGCCATTTAAGAGTTGTAGATCATATTTTAGTCAGAAATTCAAGAAGCAATTTTGCTGGACAGCCTAAGAAACCTGTTAGAGTGCAAGCCAGGCAGGGCCAGCTTCAGAGGAGCAGCACCATGCCTCCTGCAGCAGGGACGCGGCAATTCACGGTGAGCCTAGCACAGGCATCGAGATTTGTACCCTCCCAGTGTTCAGAAGATGCATTTACATTTTGATTTCTCTGAATTCACAGGTAACTCAGTGACAGATTTTTGGCTGTAAGGGTCCCAGACTGTCACGGTCAGCTATCCTTTGTAAACGGAACACTGCAAAGGACCTTCTATTCACAGACTGCATGTCCAGCACTACAAAAACTGCTTCTCTGCAAAGGCTTATTAAAATCACACCAGAAGCTTGCATTTAGCTGAATTAGTATTTCCCAGCCAATGCTGCGGTCCCAGCAGGCCAGCATATAGTTTAAAGCCTTTTGGTGAATGCAGCTCTGGTTTATGTCTTACCTATTAAGGCATAGGTGCCCGGGAGATTTTAGGAGGGTAAGAAGGAAATATGTCTATTACTACAAAGGCAGCGAAGAAGTATCTTAAGCTGGAAATGATGGAGGTGTCCCTCAATGCATACACAGGACAGAGTCCTGTGCTCTGCCTGTAGGAGCCAAAGTCCAGATCTACTTCAAACTAACTATCTGATAGTCCTAACGGTGCAAACACTGCAGCTGATACTGCCCATCATCACACCAGGGTCATCTCTGAATGGTCCATTTTTCCCTACCAACTCCCCAGCCCAGGAATTTGTCATTTTTAACACCAGACTAAATCCATGAGAAGGGAAATGCAGAGAAACACGGGCTTCCCATAGGCTCTCCAGAGTTTTTTAGATTTCTGTCTGCTCAGTGCAAAGGTGTCCCACCAAAATGTATTGCATGAAGAAATTCCCACCTTCTGTGGGGACACTGCTGTTTTGCGTAGGCACCAGACAAGAATGTGCTTCTCTGCGTTCTTGGTCAAAGCCATCAGCTTCTGAGGAGGGGAAGATATCCATTCACCAAAGATGTCAGCTTCTCCGTCTAATTCTGACTAAACTCAGACACATCAGATTTCTTATGTGTCCTGAATTCCCTTTGATGTGCAAAGCAGGGTCATTCAGTGCCTGCTGCTAGTGACAGATGAACTGGCACAACTGAGATGAAATGGGGACAAGCACTTCCCTCACACTGCAGCGCTTGGCATTCCCTTCCTGGACAGATGAGATTCTTAAGTAGTTTTTAATCAGTATGTAATCAGCCCTGGCCATTAGTTATGCCATCTGATTGCAAAACACAACTCCAGAGAGAGATCCTTAGGATATCTAGGAGGATCCATGCATTATTAAGTGAAACAACCGCAGACTCTACCTATCACCCATTACTACTATGTATAATAAGTGCTTGTTGAGCAAACTTGCCAAGTCTAATTATTCTCCCAGCAGACTGCGGGTTTTTTTTGGCACTTCTACAAGTCTGATGGAAACCACAGGAGGCCTGCTCCTGCAGAGGCAGCATGGGGAAGGAAACCTCTCCGATGTGCCTCAGACTTCCGAGATGGTCCCTACCTTGTGTGCACATGCGTGCACCCACGCCTCAGCCTCCCTCCAACAGATCAGAGGGAAAACCCACAAGCTAAAGCCTTGTATGCAGGGGCTGCATTCACTAGTGATGTCAGGATTGATGTGTTAAAAGACAGAGAGTCACTCAAAAGAGAGATCCTCAAATTATCTTTGATAGTGCCGGATGCATCCTAGCCAGGTGCCAGTCGCAATGTGAAGCGAGACAGGAGCTCCTTTCAGGGCTGACTCCCAGCCCCAGTCCACAGCTGGGGACTGAGGAGTCAGCCCAACTTGCTCTCCATGGCTAGGCTCTCCTCTCTGCTCTTCCAGCCTGGACAATCCACAGAATAAAGTTTTTTTCCCAGCTCCTGATCCAGGAAATGATGTATGATGATTCATATTTCTTATTCCTTTGGACTTATTTTTCTAAGATGTCTTAGCATTACTCCAAAAGTCAATTTAACACTGAGATTGTGGGTATTTATGTTGAAAGGTGTTTCAGCACATACGCTTCTTCGTGAGATGTTGTACTCTCCAGAAAGTCTGTCAAGAGTCTGTCAGACAACAGTGCTAGTGGGTTGATATGGGGAAGATGGATGAGTCCTTGTATCTCATCCAAGAAGATACTAAAGATGACTGTGCTGATTAATTAAGACCAGAAGCAAAACCTCCCAGCTGCTGAAAGGGTGAGCTACAGCCGTGTGGAACTTCTCCTCCATAGCATGCAAACATGTCACCCGTATTACAATATTTAAACAAAGGTCTACAAGGAGGAACCATCATCTTTCCAAAGATAAGCCTCCATTTGGAGACTTCCATCAATGGGTTGGCTTAGAAAATCCCAAATATTCAGAAGGCTGGTGTCCTCACTATACTCAACATTTTGGGAAACAGCCTGACTGTTTGGGTTCATCTTTTTCCCTTTTTCTTTCTGCTAGAAAACCATTACCAATCTTCTTATTTATCTAGCTAAATCTAATAAGATTGTGCACGCAGTGGCTAGAAATACACTGAATTCACTTACCGAGTAGGTATTTGTCCTCTGACTTACCTGTTACAGATATCCTTCAAAATACTGTATTGTGTAGTACATTCCAGTGTGAAACATGAGGGACAATTATATCGTGATTTCAGCTTTCAGCCAGAGAAGATAGTAATTACACACGATATAAATAGAAGTGAAGTGAAGCAGCTTTGTGATTACAGTGTAACTAAGGTGTAGCTAATTGACTTGTATTCTGAAGTGTATCTGAAGTTAGTAATTAGGGCCAGCACATGATGGAACACTAGCAATATACTTCCTTTGCACAGTGCATTATTTTTCACTCGTATCTATCATGAACCTAGATATTTTCCAGGGATTAATGATAGGTTGTGAAAAGTTGATAGCCTGAAGTTCAGCAGAGAGCCATTAAACTGGCCTGGTCATTAATCCCTAGAAAATACCCTGCACCAAGGTTGTTATAAGGTGAATATGGAAAATAACTTTCCACACATGTTGACTTTTGTCTTAGCTGTTACGTCTTTGACGGTGTGTAGAAACAACACCGCAAATGCAAGTGACCCCCTCTCCCTTGTATTTGGATGTGCTTATGTTAAAGAGGGTGAATCCTCCCTAAGTTCACCTTTTACATCCCTGAGGAATGCCAGTAGAAGACCCTGAACAGACAGCTTCTTTTCCAGCAAGCGTGCCTTAGCCACAGTTGTCTGTCAATGTTTGCAGGTTAATTTTAGGCTGAACCTCCATTTTCTGAAACATGCAATTCCAGCTTCTCTGCACTGAGAAACAACACTGGCGGCCAAGTCAAAATATCCATTACTGGGGGAATATGTAAAAACACCGTTTCATCAGTCACCCTGCTCACACGATTCCCTCCTAGAACTGAAGGTGGTAATGAAAGTAATTTAACATACATCTATAATTAATTTACTACATTCTTCCTGCTGATGGCAATCATCTTACCTAGGAAAGTTCATGAAATCGATCTTAATGCATAAAAATAGAGATGAAAAAGTGTTAAATGTGGTTTACTTCTAAGCGTGTAAGCAGTTCAGCACTGTTTGGAGAAATGTTTTGGGGCTCATTTAGCAGGAGCCATTACCTGTGAGAAACGAGGGCGAGCACACCAGCTGAGCAGGGCTTTCCCCTTGACACACACGGTTTGTGAGCACTGATGAGAGCAGCAGGTCTTCGCTCCTGGAGCTGCTCCTATTTTGCATGAAATGAACAGAAATGTGAATGTAGGTTCAAAGAAGCTTTGCAGAAGGGGACAAAGCTGCTGGACTGCTAGAGGTAGCACCAGGGACGTGAACTGCACCAACTCATGGCTGTTACTCCAATGCCATCCTAAGCCACGAGCCTAGGCCCTGGGCACCCAGTTGGAAAGACAGCTCTGGCCAGTGTGCAGAATATCCAGATGTGCAGATGTGCCTGGGCGCCCTGTGCACCACACACAGAGTTATCAGTGCACACGTTGCATGCAGAGAACAGATACCATATGTATGTGACAGAGTCCCATGTATGCGTGTGCAGGCTGTTTCTAGGTCTTCCTAGTGACTTAAAAGCATCCTGGGATTTCTGTGATGTCACTGGATCCATGTCTATTAGCCATTGCCATTTCACCAGCTGTGGTTATTTGGCACATCCATGAGCCCCACACTCAGCTGGGCTGGTGTCTCCTACCCTCCCAGTGTCTCTACACTCCTAAAGCAGCAGAGCATCACTTGGTACTGTCAGGCTGACAGGGACTCACACACTTATCTACAGACCATGAGCTGCACCACCCAGAAGCCCTACTTTAAAATGCAGGTCGTAACATCATAACTTTAATACGAGCTGGAAAACCTAGAAAAGCAGAAGCCCATAACAAAGAATACTTCAGTGCTCCTGTAGCAGCTATATAAATATGTATATAAATAAGTAAGAAGGCTTTTAAGCACATCTTCCATCACTGTGACCTCCAAGTGAGGGAGTACAGTAGCTTTACATGGATGGGGATCAGAGGAGGAAGAGCCACCGCTTCCTCTGGTGCCCCCTTCAAGGTGGAACACAGCCTGTCCTGCCTGCACTGCAAGGGGGAGGGGAACCTTGCATGCAAAACATCACTCCTCTCATGGAAGAGCCCCAAACAGCATGGAAATAGGGCTATTCTTTCATTCCCCTACATCTGCCTGTGCAAGAGAGCCCACCAGACGGACACTTGGCCATGCCGTCTCTGCAGCTGGGGCTGCTCATTGCAGGCAACGCCAGGTGAGGAGGATTCCTCAGCAAGGCTCAGGACAAGGAGTTTTCTACAAGCTGTTTCCTCTGAGCACAAAGCTGTTGACTGGCTTCTCCTTAATGCCAGAAAGAGCTGGATGTGTCAGGCCCACGCTGCCAGAGAGAGACACATGCATCAGGCAAAGGATCCATGCGGACAACAGCAGGTTGCTGCAGGACTTCCATTGCCTGTTGGCTGTCACGCAGCTCCTCAGTGCTGGCTGCTGCAGCCGTGAGAGGGACAGCCAGCAGCAAAATGTGAAAAACTGCTCTGAAGCCAGCAAAAAGCGTTCACGATTCCTTTGAAATGCTGGGGCGTGAGCACTGAATACCTGCTTTCCACAGTGCCCCCATGGCAGGAGCCTGGGAAAGCGTCTGCCCCACCAAAACCCTAACCGCTCTCCAAGGCGCTACAGGAAAGGTGACAAAAGGTGACCTCTGCACAGGTTTGTACTCCCAGTTTATGCTGACATGACCATGACTATTTGCCGTGCCCTCTTGCAAGAGCCTTCCAGAGGCTCCTGCCCAGCCCAGCCCTGTCCAACTCATGGCATGAACTACTGCTTTTTGCAAGACCTGGACACCTTCCTCCCTTCAAAAACAAAGTGATGTTAAAACCAAAAAAGCCCTCTATTAAATCCTTTCTTTATAGCCATTAAGGAAATTCCAGGATATATGGACATCACATGGAAAGGCTGAGACCCAGCCTGGGGACGAATGGGACTTGCCACCACTCTCTTGAGGAGTGAGGTCTCTTTCTTCCCATGAGCACTCGTCACTAGTGAGGCATTGCTGCAGGGCACAGCACTGCTTTCGCCAAAAAGGAAAGATTTCAACAAGAGGTAGGAAAAAAAAAACAGATTCCCTGGGCTGAAAGCACAATCTGCCCAGATATGGACAGACATGGACTATGGCAGCACAGAGGTCAGCAAGGAGCACAGGGCAAGCTGCTATCCCTGGCCAAGCTCCACTACCAAGTGAGAGTTGCCCAAAGACATGGTAACTCCCAAGATTTTCAAAAGTATGGAATATCAGAGGGATTGTACTCACCTAAAAAATGGGATCTTAATAGTGGTGCTGGTGGGAGGAGAATTAGATCAGAGTTGAACACTTAAAGAAAAAAACAAATGTGCCCTTTCTATAAATTCCCATATCCCTCAGCTTGGCTCCTTCCCACCACACCATGGTTATGTGCTGATTAGGTGTTTCTGTCTTTCCCTGAGGTGGTTGTGGTTTTGGTGATAATACTATTCGCTGTTGTTGTGAGACACCCAGCTAGGGAACAGATCACGGGGTGTTAGCTGCTGCATGGGCAGCATGAAAACCGCTCGGGGTGGGAAGGATGTGGTAGGCAAAGCACTGTTGAATGGCCTGTGCTAGATCAGCTTGAAGTATTCTTAATCATATCTTAATTAAGGAAATATAATATTTTATTTGGAAAAAACTGGCCTGTTTCAAAGCACAGCGATAGATGAAATAATTTTCTGTAGTTTTGTAGGCTTTTCTGTCTAGACTTCTGCAATGTTCATCAGCAAATGTTATTAAGCAACGATTGCTAATGGAACATACAGCAATATACAGCAGTGCTGTGTGTTTTATCAGCTAATAAAAGAAAGCCCTTAGATTAAGGATGTGTGGGCATAATCAGTGATGCTCTGAATGTGTGGTGTCTGTTTCAGTGACTTGTCAGCATTATGTAGAGCACAAATACGCACCGTGACTGAAAAAGCAACAGTATCGTCACTATTAGTCTTGCAGCTTGAGAACAAATTAGTGGGTTTAGGTGGTACAGCACAACCCAGAGGGACAGGAGTTGTCTGACAAATTCAATGTTATATAGCCCTTCAAAGTACATAGTGTTCATCATTTTTGCCCATTTTGGAATGTGTGTTGGATTCCTTCTTTGTCCAGGTTCCTGGGAGTGGTGGCTAAAAGGCAGCCGATTTTCCGAACTGCCCTTTCAGAGACTCTGACCAAGAAACCAGAGAACGTGAACCAGGCACTAAGTGACTGGTGCACGTTTGAGCGAGAACTGCTGGCTTGCTGTCTGGCTGGTGGCACAAGTGTGTGCTTTGCTTCCTGAGCAGTTCCCTTGTCCTGTCGGAGAGGAACCATCCTTTTTTCTTCCAAAGAAACAATGTCTCTTATTAATAGCACTGCAAATATTATGCACGAAAGGTGATTGTTTTTTCTTTTTTTTCCTCGTTAGAATTGGGAAGAAAACTATTTCAAACACATGAAAAATACTCCACGTTTGGCTTTACTTCTCTTTTTTCCACCTCTTCTCCTTCCAACAATTACAGGAGGAAGAAGACTCGCCACCACAGAGAAAGTAAAAAGAAATCAAGCATTCAACAGAGAATAAGAAATAAACTACTGATCTGAACCAGAATATTAAATATTCTAGAAGGATATTTTCCTTTTTATCCAAACAACTCTCGTTAAGCAGCCCGAGAGAGGGGAAGGAGCTCTGCTCCGCGCCAGGCGATGAGCGGGAGTGCTCCTGCAGGAACAGCTCTCGGTGACGGAAATACCTTCGGGTCTGGTACTAACGTCGAGAAAAACCCAACCCCTGGGCAAATTTTCACTCTGCTGTGGGTGACCCCCCGCAAAACCCCCAAAAAGCCGGGGAGGGGAGGAGTTCGGACGGCCGCGGCTCTGCCCGCCGCCGCTAGAGATCAGCCTTGCCCCGCTCTCGGCGCCGCGCTGGACCCCCCCCCCACCCCCT
>Ga0065711_1029302_pt1 | contig 36734 bp, 24 predicted proteins | sample Hoacrofraction12_FD_59098 | JGI IMG/M metagenome (GOLD analysis project Ga0065711, IMG submission 59098) | Hoatzin crop microbial communities from Cojedes, Venezuela - Epithelial fraction 12 v2 (version 2) | ecosystem: Host-associated > Birds > Digestive system > Esophagus > Crop | place... | reverse complement strand
AACCTTCTTTTCTTCCACTTGCTTCATGATGGCCTCCAGGATAAGCTGCTCCATCACCTTTCCCGGGATGGAGGTGAGGCTGACCGGCCTGTAGTTCCCTGGGTCCTCCTTCTTGCCCTTTTTGAAGACTTCTCATTTGTACTTGTTTGTACTTTTGGTATGTGTGCCTTCTCAACACTTACTACTAAAAACAGTGTCAGTGGTGAAAAATGTTAATTAGTTCTATTGCAGTGCTTTATTGTGTACTTTACATGGGAAAATGGGCGATAAGCATATAGCTTTTCAGAGGCAAGTATAGCAGTTTTTTCTGCCACTTCTAGTACTTCTTAGACTAGATGAGAGCAGTAACCTTAGACTTAGTCAGCTCACCCTGTTTCTACCTTAATCTCTCCTATTAAGACGCTGATGTCTTTTATTGGTTAAAGAAGTACAAGCACTGTAGTTCAATCTGCTTCTATGGTCTGCTGGAGACAGCAGATATGGATCTAGCAGATAGGGATCTGCTTGCATATTTAGCAGATATGGATGTTCAGTTCCTCAGTCCTGTTAGCTCAGCTATAGCTGAACCCTCAGTATGAGTACAAATTGCTGTTTTAATGACTTTCTTCTCTCAGGAGTACCACGTCACCACCGTGGGGAGATCTGGAAGTTTCTAGCAGAGCAATACCATCTTAAACATCAGTTTTCAAGTAAACAACAACCAAAGGACACACCTTATAAAGAACTCCTAAAACAACTAACTTCCCAGCAACACGCAATACTTATTGACCTAGGTAAGTACAGTAGTGGTATGAAATTAAGATAAGGGGTTTATGATCTCTGGAAGAGAATTAAATAAAAGAAGGTAACACACAAAAAGCCTCTCACCATTTAATAACAGGTTGTTGGTAAGACCTGCTTTTAATCTGGTAGAAGTGAGAACTATTACTTGACACCATTAGAAAAATGCAAGATTTTCATTTCAAGCACAGAGGTCCTTTGCAACACGTCGTAATAAGAGATTGCTAGTTGTAATTGTAATGCGTCTGTATTTCAGATATTGGCAGTGAACTCCACAGGCCCATGGAATGCAAATTGTCGAGAAAGGAAGTCAACATTTACGTACAGACTTTTGAATACCATGCTATTAATTCCTGATATCTACTGATTGCTGTATCTGTTAAACACTTGAAATAATGCAAAAGTTTTGCTTTTTGCTTTTTTTTTTAATTGATTATTTCTAGCAGTTGTTATTTTCACTTGTATTAAAACAGTTATGAAAGAAGCTCTTTTTAATAATTAAAAAAAAAAAGTCTCTCTTTAAGGCAGGTTATTCACACCTAATTCACTGCCTAATTTTAAGCAGTAGCTGGCTCCTGATTTACGGACAGTGAATTGGTCTGTGGAGGCACATATACTATTTGAGTTTAGTAGAGAGGTTAGGAACCAAGGCTCTTAAATTTGAAGTGATTAGTAGGTGGGCTTCAGGCAGGCTTTTGGTCTTCACGAGTAGAGTTTCTATTTTCCATCACATTTCTTGTTCAAAGCTCAAAAAGTTTTTTTTCTGGTGTTAGAAGGAAACACGAGAAAGAAAATATAAATTATTGTTTTAGGGTAGGAGCAGAAGAGGTTGCTCCAGATGATTGTAAAAGAGCAGTCTTCATATCCATCAAAAAATTATGTCATTCTTAACCTTTCCTTTTACTTTTCCTGGTCCTCTTCCTTTATCACTTTTAGTTCCCTTGTGTCAGATTGTCTTTCATGGATTGACTCTTGCCACTGCTAGACTAAGACAATAACGAAACTCTAGAACATTTAAAAAGACCAAAAGCCAGTATGCTCTGTAAGATGTCGATCAGTATTAAACATTCTTATAGTCTCTGGTTGCTGCTGCTCCCGAATGGTTCTGTTAAAGTCTGTATCAGGACGAGCAACCTCTCCATCTCAGAAGCTCCCACAAGCCAGCTATTTGTTTTGTAGACCTCACAGAGGCACTTTCTGGCATCCTCTCCATCTTGCCTCATGAAGGCTGTTCCCTTTTCTATCCAGTCCTGCCCCCAAGCAGCACATGGCTGCTCCTCAGCTGGGTTAAGTATTCTGTGGAATCTGTTGCAGTCATTAAAGTCCTTCTAACATGACGGTAATTAAATTTATGTGGTTGTTGAGTCAGATGTTCACATGTCTGACCTTTACCCTGGGAAAAGTATTTGTGTTTGAATCTAAGCCATCTGATGCAAGTTTATGACACCTCATTGGTATATGGTTGAACTGAAAGTTTTTACATATAATCTACAGATTATCCTCATGAATATACAGTTGTGGATATTTTTTAAGATATTGTTTTCTCCTCCCTTGTATATTTTAATTCAGTTTATTGTCTGAGAAACCAGGAGCTGGTGTTTTTCCAAGAGGATCCCAGCTTTTGTGCGTGGGATAATCCCACACTGAACTCCGTGTTCATTATGCTCTTTTCTAATAAAGAAAATTAATGACGTCTTCCAGAGCGTGATAGAATTTACAACAGGCTTGTGTTGTAGGGTTTGTGATTCGGGTCTGAGGAGTTGTGTGGGGCAATTTAAGAGGTGACTATGTTTTATTAAATGAATTTGTCATGAAAAACTCCCATCAGGGGAAGTTACGCGCTGCAAGTAACCAAAGGTCATGTGATAGAATAAAATTTTATGAGAAAATCTGTACTTAGTTTGATCTGAAGGATTAGTAAAGAAGTAGTACAGAGTTGTCCCATCATACTTCTGCTCTTTATAACTACTCAAACACTATCTGAGTGGTTTTCATTGCAAATGAAAGGCTATACCCCCTTTCTTCCACATGGAAGAATTGCCTGATGGGGGATCACCTATACCCAGAGCTGTCCAGGGGCACCTATTTCTTAATAACTCAGCGTGTGGGCTATCTTCAGCGGGTACTGAACCATGAGAAGATTTGTCAGGTTGAGATGGTGACCTAAGCTTTATATGGTGAATGAAAATATTTTCTCCTTTTTTGCAACACGTGGTAAAGTGAGTCAAAATATCAAGGCAGTGCATAGAAAACAAGAATCTGGTGGAATAGGCATGTTTCTGCAGAAACTGGTGTGAGCTGAGGTGGGGAGGGTGGTGGTTGATGCCACCTTCATTTTCCTCTGCTGGACAGGCCTGCCAGGTTTTGACCTGGCACTGAGAAAGTAACGCTCCAAGGAGCCTTCATGCAGTTGCAATGTAGGTAGATTGTTTCCCTCCAGACTTTGTCACACCAGTTCTAGGAGTTGCCCTGGATCGCACAGCACCAGAAGCAGTCTTTTGTTTTTGAGAGAGACATTTATGTGCAACCAGAGATCATTCTCTAGCAAGTACCTGTCGGTCAATTCCACATGCCTGGTGTTGATACCCCTTGCAGTGAGCATAGGAGTCTGTCTCACTGACGTGCCTCTGTAAGGGCTGAATGGTTTTGTGCTGGGTGAACTGAACACCTTCAGCAGAGGGTAGAGGGGTGGGACATCTCCTGGACAACACGGAGCACAGTCAGTCCGAGTTTGGCTGGCTCACGCAGCACATTGGGGCTTGCAGGCTCAGCAAGCTGTTCGTATTTTATGCCTGGGTCTGCACACAAATACTTTCTCGTCTTAGCCGTGTGCTCTGCTTGTAGAAACAAGTGACTGCATGTGTTGGCAAATTGGTAACTTCATGGTGGTTTTCATGCGAAGTGTTGTTTTTGCCAGGGAGCTGTCTGTTAGCCCGTTAGCTGAAGGATTGGGCCCTATTATTTCAGTAAGAGGAAACTAGGAAGCTGAAGACTTCCAAGTTCCTAGTGAAGCACACTGAAAGAGAGTAGTGCTGCCCAGTAACAGAGACCATAACTGGATAGGCAGCCAGAAGGAATTTGCATGTTCTGACTTGTGTTCCTTCAGGCTATCCAAAGCATTCTCTCTTAAATCTTTAAGAATCCTTCTCAAAGCACGCGCTTCTCCCTGGAGTGTAAAACCTATGTTCTTGTGACATGTGGTTATAATATTTAAAAAAGCTTTCTCAAATTAAGCTAAAGAGTGCTTGCTAACAGAGTGTGAGCCAAACCCGTAGTAGTATTGCGCACAATTAGTTGAATTGATGCATCTTCAGCTGTAAATAAGTGCTTCCTGAGAATGAGGACAGCAGTGTGCAGCTGGGTGCAGAGGTAAGGTACAGCAGCTGCTCGCCTGGCCCAGTTAACGTGTCACAGTGCTATTTCGTTATGTGGACAAGAACAAAGCCACAATTCCCTGAAGGCTTTTTTGTGTATTTCCTTTTTTGGCGCCACCTGCACAACCACTGCAGTCACTGGGGATTTCAGGTTCCGAACACCAAAGTCGTGTTCAGTGAATGATTTCTTCTCTCGATAAGGTAGGGTAAACTGACTCCCAGATGCTATCAGTGTAGGAAACCACTGTACTCATCACCGAGTATTTGCTGAATACAGTAGAAAATTATGTTTTGTTTTATTAAATTTCAAAAATAACATAGTAGGTACGCACTTTGTCATTCTGGCACTCTTGAAGTATTGCAGTTCATTTAGAGTCTCTTTTCAGCAGGGCCAGGAGTTGTTTGCTTCTAAGTAAAAGCTAAAATTCTTAGTTAAGTCATCGCCAGGGCACTCAGAAACAAATCAACTTGTGTTTAGCTGTTCTGTTCCTCCTCCATTTACTCTTTTAGAACTTATCTGCATTTTTATTCTTGCTCTGGTTGTAACTTTTCTTCATGGTTTATATGAAAAGAGCCTTGCTGTGTGAGTGAGGCAGGACAGGTCTGCCTTTAGACCATGATGTAACAACTTGTTATTCAGTCAGAGGGTTCCTTTGCAAAGGAACACAAGCTACTTCTCATCTGGAAGCTAGAAAGATTTCTGCTGTAACATTCAGCTCTGTGACAGCCTGGCTAGGGGAGACCTGCGCAGAAACTGAATGGCAGTGTCCCATGTGACAGGCTACAGCAGCTACCAGATGGCAGAAGGACTCTGCCCCGAGCTTTGTCTTCTTGAAACAAGAGCTCTGATATTATCTGGCAGCACAGCAGCATTCCAGGAGCTAAAGGGTGGGGTGGTATTTAACAAGCGGGCAACTGAAAAACAAGCTCCACTTAATACTAGAACAAAAGAAGTATTCAAATTTCTTCTTTGCTGAGGGATTTCACATGTAAAGTTTGATAGGGGGTGGGTTTTTTTCCTAGAAATGAAAATACTCCATTTTTTAAAAGTTTTTGAAAAAAATCTGTGAAAGTGAAGCCGTTAGTGTCTCTGTTCGCAGAATCACAGAGTGGTTGATGCTGGAAGAGAGCTCTTGAGATTGTCTGGTCCAACTCCCGTGCTCAAAGCACGTCATCTAAAGCAGGTTGCCCAGGACCACGTTCGCTCAGGATTTGAGTGTGTCTGTAGATGAAGACTCTGCAGCCTCTCTGTGCAGCCTGTACCAGTGTCTGGCCACCCTTACAATTAAAAAAGATTATCTTTTTTTTTTCTTATGTTAGGTGGAATTTCCCATACTTCAATTTGTGCCCATTGCCTCTTGTCCTGTCAGTGGGCACTACTGAGAAGAGCATGGCTCCCTCTTCTTCATTCCCTCCTGCTGGGTATTTGTGCATGTTAAGATCCCCCTGAGCCTTTTTTTCTCCAGGCTGAACAGTCCCAGCTCTCTCAGCCTTTCTTCATATGAGAGATGCCCCAGTCCCTTCGCCATCTTAGTGGCCCTTTGGTGGACTCTCTCCAGTATGTCCATATCTCTCTTGTAGTGCGGAGCCCAGAGCTGCACACAGCACTCCAGGTGTGGCCTCACCAGTGCTGAGTAGAGGGGCGGAATCACCTTTCTTGACCTGCTGGCAGTGCTGCTCCTAATGCAGCCCAGGGTACCATTGGTCTTGTTGGTACAAGGGCTCATTGCTGGCTCATGTTCAACTTGGCGACCACCAGGACCCCCAGGTCCTTTTCTGCAAAGCTCCTTCCCAGCTGGGTGACTCCCACCATGTACTGGTTCCTGGGGGTTGTTCCTCCCCAGGTGTAGGATTTTTGCACTTCCATCTGTTGAACTTCATGAGATTCCTGTCAGCCCATTTCTCCAGCCTGTCGAGGTCCCTCTGAATGGCCGCATGACCCTCTGGTGTATCTGCCAGTTTTGTATCATCTGCAAACTTGCGGACTTCGAAAGACTGTCTAATTTGATAGCATGGCAAGGGGGGTGTTATTTTTTAGTTTAAGTCGCTCACTTCGGCTGTTTTCACAGGGCGCACATTTCCAACACATCCGTACTTCTCGGCACAGCTGGGAGCTGGGCAGCTGTCACTCTACAATATTTTGAAGGCCTATTCGCTTCTGGACCAGGAAGTAGGATATTGCCAGGGCCTTAGTTTTGTAGCAGGAGTACTACTGCTTCATATGAGTGAAGAAGATGCTTTTAAAATGCTAAAGTTTCTCATGTTTGACATGGGCCTGAGAAAACAGTATCGTCCTGACATGACAATTTTACAGGTATGATTTCAATTTTTCTTATAAAAGAATGCTAATGTTAAATCATAATGATGCAATATAGATAGCATTGTCGAACTCTGGACTTAAATTCAGTTCTCAAAAATGGGGAAGGATAATCTGGGAAAAGAATACATCATCTTAAATGCCCTAGTTTCAAATAAAGACTACCAGGGAATCTGTGAAAACCACAAATAGAAAGAATTCTTTTACATGTTGTATGAGGTTCCAACAACCCTGCAAATGAGCGTGTCATAGGCTCGCAGATGACCCATCGTGGGTCTTCTAGGTGGCTTCTGAGTATTTCTTTTCTTCACCCAATTCCGTCCAAACATCAATTGATAAATACCTTTCACTGTTTCTAATAAGGCCGTGAAGCATGGACCTTGCTACTATGAGTGTTAAAACACGTTTAGCTTCAGTCTCTTTGTTCTTATTCCATGCAGATCCAGATGTATCAGCTGTCTCGACTTCTTCATGACTACCATCGAGATCTCTATAACCACCTAGAGGAACATGAGATTGGCCCCAGCCTCTATGCTGCTCCCTGGTTTCTCACCATGTTTGCCTCCCAGTTTCCCCTTGGATTTGTAGCCAGAGTGTTTGGTAATTCTTCATAAAACTTGTATCTGTTCTTTTTGAAGTCTTGTATTTGGAATCCTGTTATTAGGAACCGCATTATTATCCAGTCTCTTTCAGACACCCAGGAGAAATATTTTACTTGCTATTGATGACTAGAACAACAACAGAGGTCATCTTATGGAGCGTGTAGTATTTACAATAAAATGGAAAGAGAGAGGAGGAAAGCATAGGACAGTCTCAAAATGTCCTGTCTTTTCATCCTCGTTGTTACCTTTTCCCACCCTGTAACCACTTATAGAGAGGATGTAAAATTTGATGCCATGAACACATGGTGTCATGACAATGGCATTTCAACACTGACAATCAGTTAGTTTCAAGCTGAAAAGAGATGTAACAAAGGCATCATCTGAGAAATATATCCATTTATTCCATTATCATATTCTTCAACGGCATCAGTGGAAAGTTATTTTGAGGGTTATGTTTTCAAAACACACACACAGATGGCCCTTGCAGTTTAATCATGGATTTAGTCTGTAGAAACATAGGGCTTTTAAACTACTGTTTCTTATCTTTACAATTTTAGCCTGACTGATAATCTCACTTACTAAAATATTTGGAAGCATGTGGGGTTTAGGCTCTAAAGTCACTTCTGTTACCTATTTTTAAAATCTATAGAAGTTAAGTTCTCCTTTTTTAAATTAAACTCCAATTAAGAATTTACCTTGATGCTATCTTACGGATGTATATTGCATAGATTGATTGTTTGGTATTTGAGAATATGATTTCCTTTTCAGTTGTTTGTTTTTCAGTTTCATTGTGTGGTACTGGATTGTCCATGATGAGCAAGGTGGACTGGAGCTTTCGCCCCGATTCTTCTCTTCTAATGAGAAGCTATTTTCATTTTCTTTAGTCAGTCTCACTTAAGAGATGTAATGAAGCAATTATGTATTAGGATATTAATATGGACACTTTCATGACTTAAAAAATTATGGTTTCACCTACCACAATAAAAAGTAGTGAGTATAGATTCCAAGAAGAACCAGCAAGAATCCTGTCCTTTTTCTGTTTGAGGACATGCCAGAAGTAGTGCTAGAAAAAATCACAAGGAAAAGGATGCTGTATAGCTAAGTAGAACTACATGTGCTGTGATTAGCATCTCAACTCCAGGGAAAACAGTTCAAAGGAGGCTAATGTGCATCAACAAGTATCTAGCTGACAGTAATAATCTGTAGGAATTAAATGAAGTGCTGTGTGCGAGTGTCATATCCGGAGTTTATAATCAGTTTATTTTTCAGTTATTCTTAATCATTCACAATATTACACGTGATAAGAAGAGTCTTTGAATTGGACAATTGACTGCAGTGAGGGTATAAAAGTGCCTTGTGTATCCAGTATATTTGGATTTCTGCCTTAATATACAGATTAGTATTTTATCTGGCACTGGAAGATTGTAGGGCTTTAGAAAGTGAAGATTTTACGTTAGAAGATACATGATCTTCACAGGACTGATTTTAGGTCAAGAACAGGAAAGCATGTGGGACTGAAACTGTCACCTCTTAAAAAAATCTCTGATGTTTTTTAGAGAGAAAGTCCAGCATGAGCAACGCTTGCAGTTTTTAATGTTTCAAAGTACTTAGTGATTTTCTTAAAACTGTGTTTACTGGAACTATGTAAGTTGAGAATGTTGGACATACTTTTGCGTTAGAAAGTAAAATCTCATCTTCACGCATGCTAAAGGCTCTGAAACACATCTATAAACCTTAAAAAGGCTAGAGCTGTCACTCTGCCAGCAACTGTCATTAGCAGCCTGGCAAGTTAGGATCTGATCAGTTCTGACCCATGTGTTCACACACTTTTGCAGAACGTACATAGATTTTCATTGTTCACTTACTAGAACCCTTGGGATGAAGGAATATTTCCTCTTAATGTTGAAGTAACTCATCTATAGGTTACAAACACTGTAAGATTGCACTGCCGTTTTCTAATGTGGTGTCTCTGAACCCTTGATATTTGAAGCCCCCCTGCAATTTTAATAATATAATTGTTACAGACCACTTCCTTTAGATTTCCTTAGAGTGTACTTTTTGCAGGCATCTTACAAGCAATATGCAAAAGAAGTGGGCTAGAAAGAGGTTAACCCAAATACTGTTTTAGGAGTCAAATAGCAAAACTCCTTTTAACTTATTAATTATCTATTCAAACTGTCAACACTTCTCCTGAGCAGGATCTAATGAAACTACAGCATTAACAAAGATGTGTTTTTTTAATACCCCTATTTACTTATTAATGGAGGAGACTTGGTAGAATAGTGTTTATTTTGTTTCAAGATTGTAGATAAAACTTGATTTTTTTTTTTTTTTTTTAAATCCTGTAGGCTGCCAGTCATGCTGACTTTAATTTGGGTACCTTCACTGTACTGTCACTGGCTGGCAGCCCACTTAATAGGAAGTGTGGGCAGTGGATAACAAACAGGTCTTTGTTAAGTACTTGCTATTTTAAATGAGAGAGGGATTTCAGGCGTATATTACCAGTTCAGTTCATATAGACGTACATTAACAACTTACAGGTCACCTTTAGTTAGTCTACCTGTCTTTATGGGGCAGATGCTGAATCATAAATATGCATTATTTTCAGCTCTGTTTGTTTCACTTTGTGTTTCCTAGCTGTTATTCAGCATTCCCTGTCCTAATATAGAGCTTTGCCCATAAAGCATCTTCCTATAGTTTTCAGTTTCAATAGAGAAGTGAGGCAGATGCCTGCTCTATTACCACTTTTTTAATCATTCCTGCTTTTGGACTTCACATTGAATCAGAGTTGAAAAATTTTACACCACTTTTAGGACAAATGGTGGCAAAGTGCAAGATTTATGGTTAGTCATTACTTGTGCTTTTCTTTCTCAGAGAAAGAGAGAGAAGTGAAATGAGTTATGGCTTCAACATTATAGTCAAAAGTGCAAGGGGGAATTTCATTCTGATACAAATTTGGAAAGAGAGGTTGCTTTTACTAAGAAAGACAGTTAGCAAGTGTTTTGGTATGTTCTTTACTATATCAGAGATATCTGTGGTTTTACTAGTAGTTGTTTCCCTTTCTGTGTGATGATTTTCTTCTCTGCCTTCTCCCTCTTTATTCTTCTTTCTTTCTTTTTGATCACTAAGACATACTATTTGTTTGGTATCATGGTGCTTCATAAGTGATTGTGACTTCCTTCACAGCTTCAAATACAAAGAAGGAAAAGAACAAGAGAGAAGCCCTTTAAAAATAAAAGTATATTTAGGAATATGGAATAAAACCACAGTATTGTATATTCCTTTTCCACCTCCATCAGTATTGTTTCATATGTTGGATGATTTTGCCTGTAGCAAGTCCCTCAATAAAACCAGGAGCAGATTCTGAGTTATAGTAGCAGGAAAGTCAAATGCAGGGCAATGCTGTTTATACTGTGGACAGATGGGTTTGTGAAGACGGGTTTCTTGCCTGATGCTTTCATTGCAGTCTTGTATTTCTTTCCTCTATAAAGACATAGGCAATTTGTAAAGGAAAAGAAAAGAAAGGAAGTTGCATTGAAAGGTCACTATTATATACTGTGGGTTTAGTGTGCTTGAATGTGTGCCAGGTGCTGTCATTGCAGGGCCACCTGCAATATTAATGCTTCAGCTGTATTACTAAGATTTCAGACTACTTATTTAGTTGTCAGTGTATGAACATAAGTGGTTGAGATGCATGCTAGAAATAAGCACAGGCACATGAAACTTGAGGCTGCTGGAAAGTGCACATTTAGCCTCATGTGCTCAGTGTTGTGTTAACTGAGATTTTGCAGCTCTGCCCACCAGATGAGAAAATAACAGAACTTCAGAGCTTTGGTTATGTCTTCAGGTCTAGTTTTTGCCTGTTGTATTAGGATTTTTAAATGGCATTGGGATTAGAATTCTATTCAAATTCGGATTCCCATGAACATCTCAAAAGAAAAAAAAAAAACACAAAACTATTACATGCACAAAAAGTGGAAACACAGACAAACTTGACCACCTGGTTTGTGATATATTTAGCTTAAACTTGCATTGGATTTTTTGGATGAAAACTCACTAAACAAATTAATAATTGATTATGTTAGTCAAGTGGGCTTTTCACAGTAATAATCTTGATCCTACAAAACTTCTTAAGCCATAGACACAGTAACAAAAGCACGTCTGGCACAGTATATCTAGCTATATCTCCAGATCATTCCTATGAAAAGTTGTTGTCCTTGGACATTTTACTGTTTTAATATTCTTGTCAAAAGATGTGTCACTTGATGTACTCTGTTTCTTTTTTGTTTTCACAGATATGCTCTTTCTTCAAGGATCAGAGGCTATATTTAAAGTGGCTTTAAGCCTATTGGGAAGCCACAAGCCCTTGATTCTGCAGCATGAGAACCTAGAAACTATTATTGATTTTATTAAATGCACTCTCCCCAACTTGGGTTTGGTACAGATGGAAAAGACCATTAGTCAGGTATGAAATGATGTGAACATATGAATGGTATGCAAAGGAATGCTCTTTTTGACAAGTTCTTAACAGAAAAACCACAAAAGTGTATTGTGTTACTTCAAGCTGAGAATTCTGTTACTGTAGTTCTGAAGATGTTGAAAACTTTTGGAAGTATATGACTTGTGTAGTACTTCTGTATTCATACATCTACATGTTAGTTATGGTCACTTTATGAAGCCTTTAATGAAAATGAGTTTACTTTTTTATTTTTGAAGCATGCAATGGTTCGTTACTGGCAGCAATATTACTACCCATACGCAGTGCATTCCACAAAAAATGCAGCAAGGTGGGCTAAAAGCCTTCTGAGTTTTCCTGTCTCCAAGGAATCTTGCTCTCCAAGTCTCATTTCAGAAGCAAGAATTGACTTACAAGAGCCTCGCAAATGTTGACCGACCTTACTGAAATTGGAAGCCTCCCTACATTGAGTTTGTCTATACTGGCTTTTGTGGTGCTGGTTCAGTATGTTACAACAGTGCCTTTGTGTTTCTGCCAGGAGTATATGGGGCAGTGCAGTCTCTTGCAGTGAGCCGCGACTTTAGACAGCAAAAACTGGGATTTCTTGATACACTTTTTTAAATGGCAGACAAGGAAAATATGCAATATTGCCAAGTTAGCAGAAGACTTCAGACAATGGAATTTGAAAAATCACAAATTATTGCAGTTAAGGCTTGCCTGTTTAGAAACCTTAACTGTTGCACTTGACATCTAATTTGCAGCGGGGAAACAGTAGGCAGGGTTTAGCCTATTTTTCTGAGGTCTTTTGTGGTCCAAAAAATAGGGGGGCTGTACTGTGCAGAACTGCCAATGCCTGCCCCTCACCAAGGGCTGCAGGAGATCTGCAAAGCCTGTGGCTTGATAAAGAAAGCAGGCAGCAGCGCAGCACCCTGTGGAACGCTTGCGAGGGGCTCCCTTCTGATCCCTGGCAGCAAAGCTTCCAGGCGACGTGCGCTCGAATTAGGATCAGAAAAATTGCTTCTAATGTTTACTGTCAAAGGAAGGAGAGGAGAACTAGAAAGCCTGTGCAAGAAGAAGGAAAGCAAGTGATTTCTAGGGGCAAGGGGGATTGCATGTTACCTGCCAGGCTGAAAGCCTGGAGTGCACAGCTCTGCAGAGACTTGCAGTGCTTAGGTGACCTGCAGAAAACCATTAGCTTTGAGCGGAAGGTGGGAGAGATACTCTGTTTAGGCAGCTCTGCTCCAAGTTTAAAGTGGGCAGGTAGAAGTGAGTTGAAGACAGAGCAGTTTCCCCGCTTTGATCAGGGCTGCCTTTGAAGAGAGCAGCTGTTTGACCAGCCCCGCGGTCCGTACACAGCTGCTGGGCTAATCCCCATCCTCCTCACGCCTTCTGCAGTGTGGCCTTGGGTTTGCATGCCCTAACCTGCCTTCAGTTAGCTAGCTTTCAAGTCAAGCTTTTGATTTGCCTCATGTTTCCCCCCTTTCAGATTTGATACTCTGGGTATGACAGCAGGGATTTCCCTCCCCTCTCAAGAGCACAGAGGCTAGAAGTGGCGGAGGTCACGAGAGGAACTAGCATTCTGCCTTGCTGAATTGCACCATTTGTTTTATAGAAATTTCAGCAGTGTGTCTTCTCCAGAGATGCTCAGATCTACAGAAATGAAAGTTTCATATGTGTAACCAACCCCAGATTAAAACTGTATTTCAAGCTTCTGTACTTAGATGCTCAGTATGTGTGTTTCTGCTGCTGTACAACTATGAGAGAATTTTTTATAGCATATGTAACAGCTGTCAGAAACATTTCATAAATTGATATTTTCTTTAACCAACAGTTACAGTTTTACTGGACAAATCAGATAAATAAAACAGGAATTAATTCTTGTTATTTCAACAGGTATTTAAGATACCATTTTATATTTGACTCATTTCCAAAAGGAATAAAGTACAAGAGGTTTAAAAATAAAGAATAACCCTTGAACTTCTATTCTTGGGCTGTTTTCCAGATGCATTTTTACATCAACCTTTATTTCTACTGTGTTCTGTGATTGGCACACTTGTCCTTTTAATTTACCACCTTCTTGACTGCTTTCAAAGGAGGTACCTAGCTCAGGGACATGAGAGTCATATTTCCTGAAAAATTTGAAGGTGGATGTTTGCCAAAACTTAGAAAAAGCAAAATACAATACCAGTTTTTCCTTTGAGTCACTCTGTGGACCTCAATTTTTTTATCTGCTTTTAAAATAAAAGGTTTTCTTAATATTCATATATAAGACTGAGTGCTCATCTCTGTGATTCGTAGTTAACAATAATAGAAATCTACTTTGACAGTACATTATGTTTCCATTAAGTGTATCAGTGTAAGGACAGATAATCACAAATAAACCTAGCAATGTTTACTGGTTTTCATTTAAGGCTTTCATTCTACTTAGCCTTACACTTGTACATGTGGCACGTGGGCTTAGACCACACTTTTCTAAAGTGACGTCCAATTCTGAGTATCTCAAGGAGAGTTTATGCCAAACTGAGACGCATTAAATTTGAAATCTAAAAAGGGGAATACCCTACAAAGTCTACACTACTTGAAGAGTAAGGGATTTTTCTGAAGTTGGGCAGCAAATCAGTAGCAAAGTTTTTTAAGTAGATTCAATGCCAGTGTATTACATTCTACTGCCTCAGTCCTGCCATTCCCAGAGTAGCAGATGTGAATGCCAAAAATTAAGTCCTTTTTTTGTATGCAGTGACTAGATATCTAAGTCTAGATCCGTAGATTTTAAAGCATTGAATGAGCTATGGTTTTTGATCTGCACAGCACCTAATAATATTTTTATATACAACAGGTGTTTGAAATGGATATTGCCAAGCAGTTGCAAGCGTATGAAGTTGAATACCACGTCCTTCAGGATGAGCTTATAGATTCATCTTTAAATGACAATCAGAGACTGGACAAATTAGAAAAGGCAAACAGTAGCTTGCGCAAACAAAACTTTGATCTTCTGGAAGAACTACAGGTACAACTTGTATTTCATATTTAGTTAACATTCTAATTTATCCACCTTTTCAGAAGAGACCATCCTACACCAAGGCACAGGAGTGACTGGCATTTGGTCTAGTGACTTTAAAGCATAGCCACTTGCAATTTTATTTAGTTTAGCCTTTAAAGTTTAAATGCAGAAGAAATTCTTAGAGGGGGGTGGATAGAGCATATGCTTGCAATTATTGAAAAACTGATTTATCACACTATCTCTTCTCTTGTAGTTAAAATCATAGCTGTACAAGATGAGTAAAAATGCACAAAGTGCTTTCTGAACTTCATTTTTACGTTTTCAGTCACTGCTTTATTACAGCAGGGATACTAGCCTATCATGAATGGGAAGGCTAATGCCAGTGTCACAATTTAGAGATACATCAGACACGGGATACGTTGTCTATAAAGATGTACTCTTTCTTACAAGATTTTAAAAAAAAACCTGTTCTCCAGATTGTTTACAAAATATGTGAAATACCAATTTCTAATATACGCTCAGTGCCTGTTCAGTCAGCAGCTTTTTCAGAGGCAGTACACTTCATCTCTGTAGGGGTTTCTTTGCTTAGCTGTTCAAGAAATAGGCTTTCTGGCTGCTCTATAACAGGCCATTTGTTGTAAAACTTTTGACCATTTATTTAGTCTGATGAAGAAAGGGACTTCAAGGGTAAGAAGCAGACATTTCAAGCCTCTTGATTATTGTTAAAGACACAGACTTTGTAAAATAATAGGTGAGGGAAGGAGTTCATGTTTCTCAGCCATTAGTCCTGTATCATGACTAAAGCTAGCCAACTGTGCATACTTAGATTTCCTCTTCTAACAAAAATTTGCTTAAGCTGTAAATTCTGACCCTGTGAGGTCTGAACCTGTTTCAGGTTCTAAAAATGAGCCTTAGAGAAGTCAGAAGAGGAGATAATCCTCTGCAAGATATTTTCATAAAGTTTCAGGCACATGGGCAAAGAAATTGTTGAATATAGCACGGGGGAGAGGGATTTCTAGGATGAGATTCAAGATGTGATGTCCTATAGATACCTGCATCGAGAGATCTTACTCCTCCTCCTGCCCCTAAAGACTCTGCAGCCCTGAGCAGCTTTCTGCAGAGCTCATCTCCACCTGAGTGCTGGCAAGTCAGGACCTAACATCATAGCGGGGAACTTAACTGTATGTAGTGTTGGAGCAATCCCTTTGTCTTGAAGGTGGGCTTCATCAGCCTTTGTTTCCTGTGGTGAAAGGTGATCCATTGCTGATGGGAGGAAAATACATCACCAAATAATGTGGGTCATGGTTTGTCAGTATTTTTCCCCAAAATGTCGAACTTTTTAACCCACCTTAATTACACAAAGGGCAGCGAGCCCATCAGAAGGGCAAATACTTCCCTGAAAACCAAGACAACACAGTGCTCTTGTCTCCAAGTGTTATCCAGTGCTGAAACTTCCAAACAGACTTCTGCTTTTGTCAGAGTACCTCAGCTACAGATCTCATGTGATCAGTTTGAATGATCTAATATTTTGTTTCACCATGAAGTAGAATGCCCATATATGCAGCCTTTTGAAGGATAATTTTTTTAATTTTTCAAGATGTATTGTTCATCTGCATATTGCACTAAATCCCCTCCTCCTCCTTTGCCTCCAAATCTGGCATTTGTTGGAGTCAATGTCAAGACAAAATGAGGATACAGCTAACAGGCTGGGTTGTCTTTGCTTTGCAAAGCACATGGAATTCAAGAAATACAGCTGGCCAAAAGTGTCTCACAAGTGACCGATACAGAGACTTATCTTAAACTGCCATTCTCTGGTATATAATCTGCAGACTTAGTAACTTTCTAATTTCAGTATTTTGCATTATATTCTGAGTTTATTGTGAATTAATCAAAGCAATCTAGTTGAGAGGGAAGTTTCTTGTAAATAGGCAAAACCCTAGTTGTAGTCTAAAGTACACAGATCTAATAATATTCATACTTGCATTTACCTTAGCAATTTTAATCATTTGGAAAGTATTTTATACGTATTGATGTATCTTAAAAAATACTTTAAAGTTGGTTTCAGTTATTAATAAGTTTCCTTTTTTTCTTTTTCTTCCCTCCTTCCTCCCCCTCCTCCTTTCTTCTTTCTTTGAAAGGTTGCTAATGGAAAGATCCAAAAACTTGAAGCCACAGTGGAGCTTTTATTGACCAATGAAGGCAAATTGAAGCAGTCCATTCTCACTCTTGAGCAGGAGCGAGCAGCTTTGCTGAAAGCAATGGAAGAGATGCGGAAAAAGATTGGTGGTACAGATGGAAAGCCTCTGCTTACTAGACAAGAACACATGGATGCTGACTGACACTCACAGTTGTGATGGAGCAGAGAAGCTGAGCAAGAAACAAAGGGAAGAACTGGGTCTTTTTGTCATGATCCATGGGGATTTGACATTGTCACCCTCGTTGTACATGCTTTACTGTAGCAAAGCAAGAGACAGGCATGGTGGCTTTCCATATCAGAGAAGCTGGTTTCTCGGGGAGAAGGCTCGCTCTTCTTAGTATGTAGAAATACTATGAACAGTAAGATGCCACATAATAATAAGCAGAAGAACCTTAATACTGTGTGCAGTCATACACAATACACTCTAAAGATGTCATGAATTCTTCCATAAGTGCTTCTAAACCTAAGTGCTTTGTGTTCATCACTTATTTTGTTTGTGTGTAGATCACCACCATGTAAAATGGCACATCCTTTAGAAGGTCCTTTGGAGAAATATGGCAGTGTAAAATCTTTGAATGGATGACTGCCCCATTGCAGCTGTGTGATGGTAACATTTACAGAGGGTTTTGTGATTGGACGCGAGACGTTTTTAACAGTGTGATTCCCCTACAGCTTGACTGGGTTCTGTTGATTATGTTGTTTATGCTTCAGAAAACTGCTTCCTGATGCTTGATGTCAGTCCATTGGACTCCAGAGAGCTGGACTTGATCATATGTAACTGTGCGTAACTGGGGGGTTGCCGTCTGTGTTTGTAAGTACGTTGTTTTAGTACATTTTTTGTTTAACAGTCATTAATTTAGTGTATTGTTAGTTGGCATTATCTGATAAACATACTGTATATAGTAACTGCATTATGCTTAACAAAATACACTGACATTGGTTTGCAGAAGCCTGTGACCCTTGGGGTATCATCCAAGGATTTATATTCAGACTCTTCAAGTTTCCTCTTATTTATTTCTGATCTGCTGTGTGATGTAAGACAACCTTTTGCTGGGAAACTAATGCCCGCCGTCATTTTTTTCCCTTTGTTTGGTACTTTGTGTCCACCCATCCTCGGGGAAATGTTATTCTTTAAGACTTTTTCTGAAGTAGTGGAGGCATTCGAATATCTTCGTGTTGTGCCAGATATGCTTCAATTGTTTTATAAAGGGTATGGCAGTTTGAATTAGGACACCATGCTTTTTACAATGCATCTTTCAAGTAAAATTACACCTGTAAAAAAAAAAAAAATTCTCCTTTCCCTTAATACAATGAAAGTAGTTTTCAGGCCAGTTAAAGCACCACTGCTACAAGTGCAATAATAGCGATGGATACACAGTTGTTTGGGTTTGCTTAAGAACTAGAAATATTGCCATAGTACAGAGTTAATAGTCATCAGTGTTTTGTTAAGGTGGAGATTCACCCAGGAGATGTGATTTTTTTCCTTTTTTTTTCATGTTGATGTTTTTGTTTTTAAAATTTCAAAGCACAGAGTTTCTTCTCTGACTGGCAATGTAGAAGAGGTTTTGTTTAGATTTTTCCTTTTCTCATGCAAAACCCCTGACACATTGTGGTTGTAGTTTAGTAGAAGAGCTGTAACATTCATCTACTGTGGAGAACAAATACCTCTATGTAGGTCGAAAAGAAAAGAGAAAGAGAATTTACTCTTCAATTTCTAGCAGCTTTGTTTGACTCTGTCATGTCTTAAATATGTCTGCACTCTGTATTCACTTGCTATTGAAATTCCAGATAAATTAGTTGTTATTAATCCATTTACCTCTTAGGCTTATTTTTTTAATTTGGAAATCCATGTTGAAGCTCATGCTTCATGTTTAAAATCTTGTCATAATGGACCTCATACTGTTAGAGTACTCGGTAATGTTGCATTCTTACAGCATAGTGCCATAATTCATACACTGACTTTTTAACAAGAGCAATAAAAAAAAGTAATAATCTATGCGTACATCTGTGTTTGTATATTTTTTGACGTTTAAACGCAAAAACATAGTTGGTGGGGTGGCAGTTCAGAACCACGTAAGATGGAAGTGTCCCAGAAAGCACAGTACCATTTGCAGTGGTCATTAATGAAAATTCTCAGTCCTGAGACTCTTCTAAGCATGGTAAGGATCCAGTTATCATCTTGGGACCTGCATCTGCATATGTTGACTAAGGTGAAGCACGTTCCCCATGATTCCAGGGGTGCATTCCTTTTTGTGATGTATTGCTTCTCTGCCAGTGTAAGTGGAGGACTACTTCTAGTCCAAAACCTTTTACTGAGAATTTGTGTAATTACAGAAGTGCACTTAGATGAGAACTAAAGTCACTGTTCTTGGAATGCACAAATATGGTAAATAGATAACAAGCAACTTTTTGCTTTTGTGTCTATATAGATGTGACTGTTTCGTTATACCAGGGAGCTGAATTTTCTGTGGGTACAAATGAATTTTCTGTTTGTACATACGCAAATTTAGATGATTTTGTTAAATATGTAAATGTGTGGCAAAATGAGGGATCATGCCATCCACTGATCCAGGGTCTGAGCGTGAATGAAATAGTTGATGTAAGTCTTTCTGTTGCTTACACTGAAGCAGATATACGATGTGTTGCTTCAGTATGTCTTTCCCCATCCTGTGCTGATTTTTGTGACCAGGCCTCTCTGGTTCAAGGGGCCAAAGTGGAAGAGTATGGAGGAAGGTAATATCACTTACCCAGTTCCCAACTTTGGAAAAGCTTGGGGCTTTTCCCCTCGGAAGTATGAGAAAGAAGTAGTAGAGCCCAGAGGTAGTCCCAGATACTTGCATCCTTCTCCTACTACACTCTGTAGCTGAGCAGCCTTAAAGATATGTAAAATTAGATCTCCTGTTGTCTGAGTACCAGCAACTGTCATCACGTACTGTCTTCTGTATGAACGGTGATCAGTAATTTCTGATTCAGAGAATGTTCTAAAAGAAACCCTGCAAATCCATACACCAGCCCTCTGCAGGAATCCCAAATGAACCATTCCTGGAAAATCCAAGTTGAAATAATCAACACTTTCCCATCTCACTTCTACAGATAAAAATCCCCAGGAGTGATGCTTAGTTTTTGAAGAAGAGGAAAAGCAGTGAGGAAGGAAGGAGTTCACTTGTATGCACAGCCTAGTCTTCGAAAGGTGCGTGACAAAGGCACCAAACAGTGCAGTGTGAGTGTGCTAGTGAATGACATTGATGCAGTGGTCCAGAAAGAGGTTAGCTTGAAATGTGGGAAGAGCTAACATTGGTATGTGCAGCAAGAAGAATGCAGCTTCTCAAAGCCATAGCGGCGAACAGCACTGAATGGCTGTAGGGCCTGCTCTGGTGTGCTGTGGGCACCCGGTTCTGGTTTGTTTTTTGCAACTAGTGGTAGTGGTAGTTTGTGGTAAGTACTTGTGAATCCCGGTGCTTCTGGCTGTTTGATGTGCTTTTATATTTTGCCCTGTTGTCTATTTCCAGAGATCATTACTTAATACAGAATCTGAGAATGATGCATATTATATGGGAAGGTCAAAGCACTTTCATAAAGGCACACATTACAGGTCTTCCCATGTTTAGAGTGAGAATTGAGTCACAAAGAAGTTGTTCAATGACTTGCGCCAAACATTTCAGTTTTTCACTGGTTGCTGACACTGAAATCCAGATCTTCGAAGTCATAGTCAAACTGTCTTGCTGGTTGTCTGAAAGAGTGTTCCAGAAGGTCTGTAACGTGTACTCAGTAGTCAAGCAATGCTGTGCAGAAACAATGTAAAATGGGAAGCACAGTCGCTGGAACTTTGTCCTTTGCTGACAGCTATACCTCCTCCCCAACGGTAACCCTTTCAGTCCTACTAAAACACATTGTCTCCTTACCAGGTACCTCCTCTGCAGGTAGCTAGCACCTTCCATCTCTTGCCTGATACACTGGAGTAGGTGCCCTGCCAGCAACCCGGAGTAGCAAGGATTGTAGTGTAGCATCGCCAGTCAACCAGTATTCTTGGGATTTTTTTCAAACGTAGTAATCTTTGGTAAGAGTTGCCATTACTTAGGACAGAGTCATGAAACTGCAGCTCCTGGGACTCTGAATGAAGGACACGGCCTTGTTTGGTGACCTGGACTGTTGACCTGCCTTGCTTGTCCTATTTGGGTATTGTGGGACAGCCCCCTTGTCAGTAAGTTTCTCCCCTTGCCTGCCTGCCTGTCACCCTCAGCTTCTGGCTCACTTTCACCTTCAGAGCAGCACCTGCCCTTGCAGCTCCCCAACGCACAGCCCCATAGCACAGCTCAAGTTACGCGTCTACATTGCTTCCGATTCCAGAGCTGGGCTGGTCAGGGCTTGTTTAGGTGTCTCTGCATGCCACTGCTCTTCATTGAGCAAGCAAGGCAGTTCTCTTAGAGTTTGCTTAGGGACCTCCAGCACAATGGTCGCACTGTGTAGTTTCCCATCTATTTCAAAATACTGTGATCACGTTCTTTTCCACTTCAGACAGTGCACCATATTTGCATACTATGTTGATGGCAGCAAAAAAGGACCTAAAGCAAAAGAATACATTTTGACTACAGCTGGATGAATGCCATGGTTGCTAGAGGCACCTTAGATCATTGCACTGTATTTATACTGTGTCACGCCCTGTGGTGTGAAGTAATACTTCGTTAACAGAGCTTTACTAGAACAGGTATGTGGGAGGGAAGAGAACACTGGCAGCCAAGCTAACCGTCGGGAGTGCAATTCAGAAGGCACATGTGTGCCTACACCCACTAAGTTTTACATAACCTAAATCAGGGTGGATCACTGGGTACTCATTGCTCATATGCTCATGCAGTTGCCAGTGTTTCATCTAAACAAAACTGAGGCTGCAAGAATTCAGTGCCTCAAAGTAGGCCTTGTCAGCGTGACCCAAAGCAAATCAGTAAGTACTTCATTATGTAGAAGACTCTGCTTATTCCTTTGTATCAATGGATTTTTTTTCTTCTGTCTAATGGTATCATATATTTCCATGGTGTTAGAAAAGCTTTTGGGCTATAGATACTAAAAGATGATGAAACTCCTCTTACAGAGAGAACAGAGGTGATTAAAACAAGGGTTCTGGAGAAGCTTGTACTAGCTCCCTGTCCCCAGCTTTTCTCATGCAACGTTTCAGAACCCCAAAGAGATTTTAGGAAACTTGCCTGACATTTCTAAAGTATTGTATTTCACAAGTAGAAATTGCTGCTACAAAAAGAGATGGAAGCAAGATTCTGCTTTTGATTAGGAATAAAATGACCAACAAAGATGTTCTGACAATGGTCATATTGGCTCAACTGGATGTCTCCTTCTTTCTGTTGCTGTCTAGCACTCTTCTGAAATACCTTTCCTTTTGTTAACATTTCACACTAGACTGCTTATCTGCAAAGGAGATATAAATACATTTTTCATTTTGCAGCTAAAAGCAGAGTATGATAATTATCTTTTGTATCTGTCTGTTCTGTTACTAATGAGACGCCGAGTTTCCGTTTCTCACTAGTTATTTGCAAGTCAGTCTAATCAAGGTGGTCCTCAGGAAAAGAAGTGTTCTTGCTACAACTTGATTCGCCCTACTTCACTTGAAAGTGGGGGGTTTTCTGACAGTTTAACTAGCATTTAAGAAGTTTCCAAGTCGTGTTTTCTTGGAATTTTTTTTCGGGAGCTGTTACAGGATGTACGAATACTTACTCCTGTGTGAAGTCTCTTACCATGTTTCCCACATCTGATGCTTGGGATGTTGTTGGCTCTGTAGACAGTGAAACATCTTGCAATGTCAAAGATTTGGAGTTGCCAATGCGACAGTTGACTCAAAGGCCTTGTTTCTTCCTTGCATTAGTTAAGGCAAGCTGAGTAGCTTGAAGAGTCAGCCATTGATTGGGACTTTGAGCTCATGAAGCCATAGATTCTTGATACGATTAGTGGTACATGTGTGTCTCCCCAGCTTGTTATTTGCAGTTTTCTCTTAGGGCATATCACAAAAAATCTGATCCCAAAACAAACTAAACAAAACCTGAAATGCGGTTGCTGTTTAGTAGTTAATGGCCTGCTACACTAATTTTGTCTAGTATTTTTTGGTAAGCAATCCCAAATGGTGGTTTCAGTGGTTAAAGGCTGAGGTGACAGGCAGATACGGAGGAGCAGTGAACCTTGCAATTGGCAAAGTAGCAATATAATTAAGAGTATGTAAGTAAGGAATAGTTCATAGAGCTTTTGGAGTGCATTCTATACAGTAAACTTGTCAAGAAGTTGTTAACAGACATTATGCTCATTGTGAGAGAAGGGAAAACTAAGATGCTTATTAAAAGTGGAAAGAGATAGCCTGTTGAGAATATGTAGGGCCGGCCATGATAAAACCATGATGTTTTCAGGACCTGCAATAGGATGTCTAACATACCATAAAGAGGTATGAGAGCAACTATCCCTGGAACTGAGAGGCAGTATAAATTTGAGCATAGTGAAATAATCTGGATAAACCTCAGAAAACCTGCAGTTTTTGCAGTTCCTGATGGAGTTCATAGAGACAGGCCTCAGTGCAAGCAAGGTTTCTCACATAAAGAAAATGCACAGTTCTTTTCAAACAGTGGAGAAAGTTAAATAAGACCCGATCACATAACCTAGTCATCTGGTCAGGAAAGGTTGCTTCCTGCTAGAATGGGAAAAAAAGGAAGATTTTTTTAATACAAAAATATCTTCCAACAGCCTCTGGCATATCTCTGGGGTGCACTGACATCTTCATGGTGCTGAGAACAAGCTTCAGTTTCAATAGTGCCTAGAAGCATCAATCAAGTAACAATCCAGCCATGGACACTTTTACAATATGTAACCTTGCTGGACCTGAAATGAAGACAGTCCATGATGCTGGTCTATTATTGTCAGGCCCCTGCTTGAAAGTTTTATTGGTGATACCTGCCACCTACCTTACCTTTTAATAACAAGAAAAAAGTATGCATTCATAAAATTTGGGTTTTATTGTTTGACTGTCAAATTTATGACCTTATCTTCATTTTTTGGTATCAAGCTGCTAAAGTACATCAACAGAGTAGAAAGATTGCTTTAGTGCACTGACTTTGCGGGAAGGCAATAAAAAGGATGGTAAGACAGAACATGTGTAGGCGTTTTACCCTACCTGTACAGAAATTATATCTGCAGAAACTGCAGGTGCCTCACTCGACTCCTGCAGGAATTAATGGGATTGTGTGATGGAGTCATGTATAACTACTGACGGTAATGTTGCTGTATGCTAGTTTAGATACGCTGGCTAGTGTTAAAGGTGCCATAGCAAGCCATTATCCATACTCTGGTAGCTGCTGAGCTCTGTATGGGGTAGGAAAAATAAGTCTGTCTTAGCCTAAATCAAGCATGCATAAACAGCATGTTCTATCGTTAGAATATCTTTAGGCATCCAAAGTTATTAGCATTTATTTAAAAAAAAAAAAAAGGCAACATTTCAGGTTCTCTCATAGTTTGTTCCAAGCATCTCAGCTCCAAAAAGGAGTGCTATTTTAACTTGGGCAGAAGTTTACAAGACATTACCAAGTAGGTTCAGATTAAAGCAACAATTGCTTAAAATTGTGGACAAATTAACGAATGTATATTTGGACATTTAAGTGGATCTGTGCTAATTATTATTTGCTGAGTGTGTGTCCTAAGTAAATTCCTGTTTCCTCTTTTTTAAAACTTCATGCCTCAACAAAGGATAAAAACTTTCATTGTCAGCTTTTGCTTAAAAAAGAAGTAGGAAGTTCTGTGATTAAAGGAACATCAGTGTATGTGAGAGGAGGAAATGAGAGTTTCAGAAGCAAAGAACTGACAGCAGGCATTTACCCAAACCCTTTGTATGACCTCCAGAGAGATCCCAGCAAACAACATGCGACGTCTCACTGCTGTGGCCTACAAATTGCAGCAATTTCTAGTCACCACAGTATGATCTTAGCGGAAAAGTTACAATATACTTTCCCTTGAAAGCCCCTTCTGTATTTCCCTCCCACCAGCTACTCTATCTAGCAGCATGAAGATGGGACATGCGTGTAGCACAGACACAAGGCAAAACATCTTCAAGCTTTGTTTTTCTGTCACTTAACCCCTATGTCATGATGAGCCAACCAGTCAAGAGGAAAAATTTACATCACTGGCGACTAAGGTACTTGCTTGTGGGGTCCGCAAGAGTCACCTGTTCTGTACTGACTCCAATCCTGTGTGTTTTGGTGAAGTGTATCTTCTGGGAAACCAGCAGGATATGATCCAGCAGGTGTCAAGAGATGATGACTTTTCCATTTTCCATGGCAGTATGATCTAGGAGAGAAGGTCAAACAAGAATGAAGGGCTGAAAACACTACAGACCCAACAGAGATCATCTTTTGATCAGGCAGATCAACTATTGGAATAAAAAGTTCTTAAAAGATTCTATGTTTTCTCCCCTATTGCCTTTGTTACCAAGTATGGTTTCTGCTCAGCAGTTGTTGGTACTGTCAGCCCATAGCCCTCACACCTGTACTGAGGAAACCAAGGGCATGGACAGTCTGGAAACTTTTGTGCGTGTCAGGATCTTGCTTTTTCAGTCAGCAACTGAAGGATGTGTGTTAGGCCACATCCCATTCCTGATGCATGGTTTCAAATTCAGTTCTTCAGTTCCTGATTCTTGGCGACTTTCTTGAGGCACATCTCCACACTTCTCTAGAGGTAGATTTAGATAAACCTGTCTGTGATCTGAGACATACTGAACCTACCAAATGGAGTAGTTAATTTCTCTCAGAACCCACACCTTACTGTTCTGCTTCATAGCCAAATTTATTAGTTTGGGCTAAGTGCAGTCCTGATGGCAGTTATGTGATTCCCAGTTTGGAGTTGGTCTATGCCCAGCAAGCTTGGAGTACAGGAGCCCACTCATGTCAGCCTACACCATTCCATGGAGCCATGCTTTGAGCGTCATCAGGTCAACCTCAAGGCTTCCTCTTCACTAACGTACAGTGAGTATGCAAACACTACGAATCATTTTTCCAGCCCTTGACCACCTTGTTGTGAGCTTCTGTACCACCTTCCATTTTTCATAATTGTTGGAAGACTGCCACATGTGACGCATGTATGTGATGCTCCATCGGTGTTCTGCATGCCCCTGGTTAGTTCTTGGTTTCTATGTTTGTAGATTATGTTGGACCACCTTGTCCCAGCATGCCCTATGAATTTGTGCCAGATTTTCTGACAATGACTGTGGCTCCTAAGGCCTTTCGGTCATGGCCGTTTTCCATGATCCACATGTTTATTCTGTAGGTATGGCACAGATTATTTATTCCCAGTTGTGTAACTTTTCACTGCATTAAAACATTTGATGTCCTTAAGCCTGCATACCACTGTAACAATCAAGACCGCTCAGAAGCCTTCATACCCTTGTATATTCTAAAGCATTGCCTGTGGGGAGCAAAAACATCTGTAACTACATTTCTCATCCCCCTGTGGAAGTTTGCAAGATTCACTGAAGTTTGCAGTTGGGAAGTATGTACATCATGATCACCCAGCTTCTCTGTTTCCACCCCCACTGCTACATGGGTGGGCAAGGCACTGGGCTGAGGCCGGATCCTTAACTGAACTTGTTAAATGTAGGAGCAACTTTTAAATGTGAACAACTTTTAAATGTAAGCAACTCAGGAGTTGCCAACTGTGTTAACCTGTCAAACTGCCTAGACATTCCGCATATACTAAGCTACTTGCTGGCTACCAGACTGGCCTAATTTTGGAGGGGAAAAAGCGGTTACAAGTCAGACAGAAGAAGAGATGAAATTGTGAAAAAATATGCTGCACATTCCACAAAAAAAGGCCAAGCTCATTCCCTTGCCTTGATTTGGCCATTTGTCCTAACCATTTTGTGACTGTAATGAAAGAGAGAGCTTTTTCCTGCTCTCTCCAGCTGTCTTTTGCAAAAGGGTTGTAAAGCTTCAGGTAATTAGCCTGGCTATGTAGCCATTGCTGGTACTGGAGGAGGTTTAAAAATTTAACAGCTATCATAGCCAGACCCATCACAAAAATCAGACTGATTATAATATGGGTTTACACTGGGCAGATGGTAACTATCTTCTTAATTACAAGTTCTACGGACTCTCTGTCTCTCAGATCTAGCATGTTCTGTCTATGCAAGGGAAGAAACGCCAACATCATGAAGTATTACCCTGCTGCATCTTATCAGGAAGGGGGGAAATTTTATTTTAAAAAGAAAACCCACAAAACTTTTGGCAGAGATTTAAACTACTTTTTTTTGGGTTGTTATTTCAGTTTACTTTTTGTTTAGTGTCTGATATTAAAGGACCCATATTCATCCCCAGGGGGAATTTAATAATCTATTCCAACAGGAACAGGATGGTACCCTTGGTATTCCTACCTCAGATAACAGGCTGCCTCCAGGGGAGGGGTTGCTTTGTTGTTGCTGGGTTACATTTTTAATGTGTTTATTACCCTTGGAGTTTAAGACCTAAGCCTATAATCTCCAAAGCAAAGCAGGGATTGTGACCCTAAGCGAAGGAGGTGCCGTAATGCAGTATTATGCAAGCTGCTGAGTGCTGTGCAGAATGTTTCTGTCTCCTCCAGACATCAGCTTCCGCGAGATGTAGTTTTTTTAAATGATACCAGGTGTTGTGCAGAATAACCAGGAGAGTGGAGGAGCTGAACCAAGTTCTTGGTGTGGCTCTTCACATGAGCGCGTGTTCTAGTCAGACACCTTCTGCAGGTGAAAATGGAGCCCTAGTCACGGGTGGATTTAAAAGCAGTCATTGCCCTTGATTCTTCCACCAAACTTTCTACTTTGGCATCTGAGCGCTGTATAAAGTTAGTGTCCCCAGAGGATGGTGCGTTTTCCTAACAGTTGACTTTTGCCTAAATGGGAGGTTTTTAGGCCACAGCGGATTATGAGCTAGCAAAGTACAGAACTGCAGACTGGTTTCAGCTACAATGCTGAAGTAGATGTGGCAATCGGGAGAAAAAGCCTGGAAGGACGAGGGTGACATGGATGAGCCCAGACAGCTTCAAGAGGGTTGCTCTGCGCCCCACACACTCCTGGCGCTGTGCCTCACTGCGGAGGCCCCACTGAGATGCTGGCTGTTGTGCCAGAGGCTGTGCAGTGGAAGCAACTGGTGGGACATGTTAGAGAAACCCGGTAAACAAACCCAGCACCAGAGAGAAACCGTAGAAAGGGCAGGGTGGAGGCACGGGAAGTGAAAGCCCTGTAAGCAGTGGTCCCGTCGTGCCGCCGCTAGTTGACTCGGCGTCGGCATCTGTCCTGCGCACGTGGAAGTGCCGCACAGTGATCCGCGCCGGAGACATCAAACCTCCTGCACACAAGGGAATGAACGTGTGAAAGAGCTGGCGGGTCCTAAGGAGGTTTCCAGAAGAAGCCACATGGCTGAGTCTGCCTGAAGATTTCCATTTACACCAACCGGAAAGATGAGAGTTTGGGTTTGGTTTGTACTGATTAAATTCAGGCCCCAGTTTTTACGTAGTTTGTATATAGAGAGTAATTGCATTTTTGTTATCTCTTTTCCAGATATAGCTGCTTTGCCAGAGCAGACATCAAACAATGTTTCCTTGTGAAAATCTTAGGGAATTAAAACTTATCTAGAGATTCTCATATCGATTTCCTGCATTTAGCGCAGTTTTAATATTACTGATCAACAGTATGACTCAAAGACTCTTCAGTTAAAGCAGTCAGCTAACTTCAGGAATTGCTTTTCGAAATGAATATTTAATTGACTTCCTAATTCTGCATTTGTGCAACAGAGTCACAAAGCGTGTATTTCTGCATTAATGAATTCATGTCAGTGGTGAATCAAATTCTCCACTAGATGGTAATGTTGTTTCAGATGATCTGTGTTGAAAGGAACTTCTCTGCCAAAACCTCCAAAAGGAAGTGGAAGCCATGAGATTGGTCCAAGAAATGATCTTTGGATGATTTGTTGAAGAAAAAATGTTCCGTTTATTAGAAAATGATTTTTGGTTTGAAAGGTTTTGATGAAAACTTTGTATGTACTGTAATTATTAGGATCATGGGAGTCTTAGTTCATGAAACAACTTTGAAAATGTCCAAAAACAATGAATTAATTGACAGAGAGTGCCAAAGACAAGCAGAACAATCTCTGCTTTATGCTCTTATCTGATACCCATCATTGTTGCTGAGTGACTCAAAATCATTGAGTTGTTTCTAGCCACAGCTTTGCTGGGAAGTAGAAGAATGCTTTTCATAGACTCATGGAATCGTTTGGGCTGGAAAGGACCTTAGAGATCATCTAGTTTGACTGTGACCATTCAGCCAATTCCTTATCCACTGACTGGGCCATCTGTCAAATCCACGTCTCTCCAATTTAGAAACAAGGATGTCGTGTGGGACAGTGTCAAATGCTTTTCACAAGTCCAGGTAGATGACACAAGTTGCTGCTTCTCCTTCTCACCAGTTGCCATTCTCCTCTTTTTTATGGTAATGGAGACAGAGAAGCAAAAGACCATTTCTGTAACAGTACTAGAAAGCCTCACTAGCTCCATCGGTGCAATCCTTGGGGTAAAACAGCAGCTGTACTTCTCTTCACCTGCCTCCTGGGACTTGGTGCAGCCAGGCTGGCAGATTCAGATAAAGCATGAACCGTGGTATACATGTAATGGAGGCCCTGTGCAGACCCTGCAGCTGGTCACATCCATACTCATAGGTCTCTACTGGCTCTCAGCAGCATGTGCCGTGATGGTGATGCTGGGCGATGATACAGGAGAGCATGCCACGTAGCACTGCCAGGCAGCTTCAAGTAATATTAGTCCACTGCAGTAAAAATCAGAGTAGTGAAAAAGTACCTTACTATTCACAGTCAATGTGGGCTGCAGCTGGGACCAAGGGGTGGCCTTTATCACAGAAACATGATTTACCTTACTTGCGTCCAGCAAAAAACAACCCACTATGAAATGAAAAAACACCAATGCCCCACAAGCAGAAATACAGCTCCTGTACGTGCTACAAGCAAACAGCTGTAGGCTTGCTCCTAGGCAATATTTCAGGACAGTGCAGCTCTGGAAAATGTTTTAATAAGTCTTTAAATAGCACATAACATTAAAGCGAAATACAGTTTGCACCTTAGATCTTGACCTAAGGTTCCAGCTTCTGTGCTAGGATTTATCATGAAATCCAGTGGACTCTTTTGCATTAATTTTTGCCTGAGTGTGCTGACAGGTCTAAACTGCAGAATTACAAATACTAACCTAAAATTAGTTCAGTTTGTTTCTTAGAGATGATCCACCAATGTTACATATTAAAAGCAAATTTATGCTATTTCTAAGCTATAACTTGCTCTCCACTAGCACTCGCTGAGAACATCATCACTTAACTTACATCAAGTAGAAGAGTCCCTGTCAACACTGGATCCTCTGATCACATGAGACTCGATTACATATAGTTTAAAGCTCATCTGTGCAAGTTTTATTTTTAGTAATAAAGCAAAGTTTTAAAAAAAGACCTTTCAGCTTTCACTTGAAAGAAGAGAATAAGAAAGATACCAGCAGGAAAAAATCAATAGAGGTTTGATTTAAAGTAATCATTCCTGTTTTCGATAGTTCTGCAATTAATTGTTGTTCAAGGATTACTCAGGCCTTGGCTACAGAGGTGGTTATGACTGTAGATACAGTTATGGAAAGGCACAATTTGGATTGAGAGCGGAAAATGTAATGCTTCTGCTTCAAGTTTGGGTTAGTACTCCTGATCCTGTAATCCTTCCACACTTCAGCGTGATGGAAACATGGATGACTGTCATTTTTGCTTTAAATCAGAGAAGCAGAGGTTTATCTCACTCTCAAGAGACAGGAGATGTGTCTCTCACTCAGGGCAGTCCTTCCAGGCCCTTCTAAGGCCACTTCCCATTGCCAATTGCTGCACCCCTGCCATATCTAGAGAGGCAAAATTTACAATGAGAGGTAATAGTTTTAATCAGAGCTAACACATCTGATGAGCTTTGGGGCTCAGATTGCATTCAACTGTCCGGATAGGAAGCTTCAAAATCTGAGCTGAAGTTTGGACACACTTGCTTTTGCCCCATGCATACCACATTGGTTACCCTGGATGCTTTTGCTGTCCTACCCACCAAAGATACCTTCTCGTGGCTGTATCTTATTTCAGCCCCAACTGACTAGCAAGCACGCCAGCCAGAAGGACTTTAGTTAAAAAAGACAAAGGTGTTATTAATCCTGAAGATGCTAAACAGTACCATCTCAGCCAAAACTGCCACTGGTTTCCACTGGAGTACGGTTTCAGAAAGGAGTAAGTGCACTACTGAAGGTTAAAGACCAGCTTTGCCTGGGAAGAAGGATGAGTTCATCCTGGTTATCCAGTCTTCTGTTGCCACACTAAGACTTGGAGACTGCTGCATGTATTTTGATTTTAACACTGTCTTCTGTCACAAACAGCTGCTCTGATACTTCACAAGAAAATTTAAGATTCACATTATGTTATTACGACCTTTGCTACCATTGTGAGCCTCTACCTATGTGGAGAAGTAGTTTCTTCACATTGCAGATCACCCGAACACAGAAAGAGAGCAGCCTTTCTGACCTTCTTCGCAGAGCTAATCTTTACGACAGTCTCTGGGCAACCCATCTTCTACACACAAAAGAAATTTCTGTCCATATTTGGTGACAACCCGGTAAACCGTGAGGCCCACTCAATGTTACGCTACGCAAGTGGCTGCCAGCCTCACTGTCGGTAGAGCAACCTAAAGGTGCATTTCCCAGGGAAAACAAGCAGGAGACCTGGAAAACCTCTTTTTTTTTTCTTGCTTTTCCTCCTAATTTGTGCCTGCTGTCGTGCCTTGTTCTGAGACGTCAGAACACGTTGGATGTCAGACTCCCAGAGGTGAGGGCAACACTTGACCCCACAGTTTTGTTTTGAGCCAGGTTTGAGGGACACAACCTGTTTCACGTCGCTGACACATGGCACTGCCACTGGATCACCGGTGAGATCATAGGTACACGCAGAGAAAAAGATCTGAAAATGCAGATGATTTTCTTTAAGTTGAAATGTATCAGATGTTTGTGTCATATTGCACTTTTATTATTCTCGCAATCTCACAATATTATGAAATCTAATGTAATACTGGGTGTTCTAATTTGGCAATCTAAAAAAATCTTATCCTGAAAAAAATTCACAATTTCCACTTATCATCCAAGTTAAAATCCTGGCTGTTTTACAGCTCTGTGTTAGAAAAGAGCTAGTCGGAAAGCTTTGTTCCATTTCTCTGCTCTTCTGTAGAGCTTTTAATCCACAGATTTTCAAGTGCTTTAGAGAGAACATCCCATTTTCTCTCTCTTCATAAGCAGAGTAGTGGAAACATAACGAGTTTAGATGTTCCTATTTGGGCTCACCCTGCTCTGGAAAAGCAGAGGCACAAAGGAGACAGACGTTGGAAGGCCCTTAGCCCCGCTCAGCCTCTCTAACCCCTGACGTGGGCCTCTCTAACCCCGGGCACGAACGCCTAGCCAAAGTGCAGAGCACAGCGGCACTGAGCCGGGAGAGGGAAGAGAGGAAGCATGGAAAGATATTACTGGGCCGGGGGCAGTTGGCGTATTGTGGAGTGGTGCTAGGACATATGAATAAGCAGCAATCTGCATGTGACCGAAGTCTTTAAAAAATACTTTTCGCTTTTGACTCTATGTTAGATGTCTAAACTGTATGCTCTAAATGGAGCACGATTAAACATATATCTTAACCTTTAGAAAGCTGGAATATTTAGCTGCTCTTCCACGAGTGAGCCCTGAAATTAAATGGCCCGAGATCTATATTGCTGCTAGCTCTGCACTGCAGTCGTTGCTTATTTTTAAGCAAAAGGTGATTAACTTTCTTGGTCCAAATTAATGTATTTCCACAAAAAAAACGCAAGGACCCTGAGGCTAGTGCTTTTTCCCATGCGACAAGAGAAATAGATGCAGCATCAGGGAGCGGAGAGAGGCAGGGCACCCCTGGAGAGCAAACACCCCTCGCCTGGTGCAGGGGCCGCTGCGCCCTGCCGAGGCCGTGAGAGGAGGAAGGGCAGGGCCAGGGCGAGGGGTGGCGGGACCCCAGCTTCACTGAGCAGGGCTGGCCAAAATTCCCCAGCTTCAACTTTTGGTGTGAGCAGGGCTGGCAGATCCAGAGGAGAGTAACACTGTTAATGCCGGGGGGGGCGTGGGGAAAGCACCAACACGTGAGAGCTACTGGGCACCACTGAGATGTGACTTAAATTGATTTAAAAGGTCCAGTCTCCAAGGTTATTCGCCTGTGTCACGGCATGTGTGTCCTGGAGGGACACCACCTTGGAGCATAACACTCTCAGGCTGACAGGCTTCCAGGTTTTGCCCTGTTCATAATTGTCTCTGAAGAGCAAAGCGCATGGTAGGATAGAGCAGCTGAAACCTCTGGAAAAGGCAAACCACTAGAACTGAGCTTGCTCTGCTGAGGACAGATGTAGTGAGATTCTGTGCTGTGTCTGTACAAGGGACCATACAGAGCCCACGAACAACATTTCTTGGGCTGTTCGTGGGACTGGAAAAGGAACTGTGGCCTAACATAACATCACGGCTTGCCTTCCCACAGGCTGACTGCCTGTTTCTGGAGGGTGTTGCAGCTGGAGCAGAGCTCTGTGCTCCTTCTCGGCATTGCTGCCCATATGTAAACCAGCATGGGGTGTCTGCTCGAGCTCCTGTTGCTGGTGTGTGAGATAGACAGATACACCCCAAGCGTCCATGGGTCACTGGAGCAGCACAGCTGGCCAGCTGCAAGCTGCACCCCAGCACAACCCACTGCTATGAAAGATGGTGATAAACTGCTCCCTCAATTCCTACCCTTGGTGCATCCTTGTTTACCTGCTTTGGGCCTTTTCAGCAAGCTGACCGCTCCGCACTGGTTAAAAGAGAAGAAGGTGAAATAAATCCCTCACCTGTAGCATCTGTGTGCTGCGATATATGAGCAGCCCTGAGGGGAGAAAGCTTGTACGAGTCAAAGGTGGGTTAACGAAGCAGGACTGCACGGCTGATATTGATACAGGCAGCTGGGGCAAACCTTCAGCAGAAGATCTGGAAGTGGCTGAACTGCGTATATGACGTGCTGCAAGTTGACTTTTTGATGTCATTAGAGACCAGTCATCAGGGCTATGAGTGAATGCAAATGCGGACTAGGAAAATAAATGCTTAATTTTGATGTCCAGAGATTTTAAGGAAAAATATGCTGACGGTGCAAGAGGTACTCTCTTTCTCTGATCTTTTTGAACCTCATATCCAGAACAGGCAGGAAGCATTAGAGCAAAAGCAGGATTTCCTCCTAGTAAATTCAGTTGCCCTCTTTCAGACTAATTACACTCTGCTAAGTGATGTTGTCCTTTTTTTAAGCTGCGGACTGAGAAAAAGAAAAGAAAGAACAGAGAAACAAAAGAGAGAGACAGAAAATCAAGAGCACGAGCAACTGTGTTTCCTTTGGCACATGCAGAAGTGCAGCCAGCAGTGGCTTGTGGACAGACCGTGGCTTAGGGCTGCGTGCAACTCGTACCAGTGCCTGAGCTGCCCTTGCTGCACTCCCTCGTAGCAGCTGCTGCTCAGTGAGTTTGCACTACTTTCCATGCATACTTGTTTGTACCTACCAATGAAAATCCAGCCTAAAATATTGTGTTTCTTCAGCTACGAATTCTTAATTTAGCCATGGCAAACCACCTGATCACACTGTGGATTTCCCCTCACTCTAGTTTTCTCATTGCACTGCACTCTGATTTTCTCTTTTTTTTTTCTCCGCAGAGCTTCCTGTTCGTCTAGATAAATCTTATTTGCTGATGATCTTTCTCTAATATTTCAGTTGTAGGACCTAGAAAGTTTGTGTAACCAAAAATCTGCAATTTAAGTAATGTTTTTTTTCTTCCCTCTCACCTTTGTGTTTAAAGCAGTGACCAACACAGCCTTTAAAATTACTCTTCCAGAGGTTGTTTTTTTCTAGAAATGCTGGCTTGTGCGAGGTGCCGCGGGGAAAGGGGCGAAGGGGACAGGGGCTGAAGCAGAAAAGGCTCAATTCTTCGGGGAAGCAGGGTGCGGGACGCCCCAAGCCAGCTGCAGAAGGAGCAGCAGGGCAGGCGGAGGTCTCGGGAGGTTTGCGCCGTGAATCGGGCGGCTGTGACCCACCGGCAGGTGTGGCTGGAGTTGATGGGAGCGGCAGCGGAATGCAAATGAGGAAAAATTGGCAGGGAGGGTGTGCTGGGGGCAAAGCCAAGAAATCACATCCGCCCCGGAGCTGCGCGCCGTGGGCCAAGCGTCGGGAATTGTCCCGGAGGGTCGGGCAGCCCCAGCAGCTCTGCGTTGCTGCGTGCGATCGGCAGTCCCTTGGCAACACCCTGCATCGCGCTCGCGGCGGGTCCCCGCGTCCTCTCCTTGGGCCGGGGCGAGGGTCAGCGGGGAGGGAGGCAGCCCCGGGCCGCGGCAGGTACCGACATCGGACGGGAAAGGTCACCGCGCCGCTTCCCCAGCATGCCGCAGCAACCAGGCCGGCGAAGGGCACACGCACAGCAGCAGCAGATCTTGAACCCTTGTGCAAATTTACCAGGGGATGTGGAAAAACAAACACAGAGGAGCCCAGCGAGAGCTGCAGTGGCGAGAGCCACCTCTGAGCAGCAGCTTTTAAATGGAGTTGGTCACGAATATTTCAGCCAAAGGCTTTTAATCAGATATTGCCTGCTCTGATCAGGCTTCTGAGCTTTTCATTAGGATGCGTATGTATTGAACAGACCTTTTCCCCTTTCCTTTTTTTCTTTTCCCTTTCTTTTTCTTCATTTTTCTTTGAGGAAAGAGAGGGAAAGAGGAGTGTTCACAAGGACAAAACAGACTTTTTGGTCATAACGTCCCGTTAGTCCCTTTTCCTCAGGCAGACAGCAGTGGGGGGATGGAAGCCCTCTGCTAGGACAAGGAGAGAGCCCACGTCAGGATATACCCGCTACCAGCTCCCGGCCAGAGGAGCAGTGCTCGCTGTTTTCCCTCCCGAGTGTTTTCTCCATTGCAGAGTGACAAGGAATGTGCTTTTCAGCGGTTTCTGGTTCTAGAAAATTGTTCATTTTACAGAAATAATGGTTTCTTTTTTTTTTATTGATAGTTCCCCTCACCGTGGGGCACGTGGAGCAATTGGATTGCTAGGCCAGGGAGAGGGGAAATCAGTGTGGGTATGAGTAGCCTCATACCAGGCTCTTGGCTGGTGGGGCACCTCTTGGGTTTTGCAAAGTCCTTCAGAAGGTCTTGGGGTCCTTCCAACTCAGGATAGGAAAGACTTTGAAATTTTGCCGTTTTGTGGGATGAGGAAACCATGTTCCACCAGACACTATTCCTCAGAAGATATGTTAGGAAGCAGCCAAGGAAACTGGAAGAACAGCTAAGTCTTCATGTTCTGATTAGATGGATCGTTTATTCCCAGACAGCTAAGCACTAGGCACAGTGCAATTACTGTGCAAGGTTCTTGCCATGAAATCTATACATGTACTTCATATAGTTTCTTTTGGTGGTTTGGTAAGCTCACCCCAACACTGCTAGCTAACTTTGCGCCAGTATGAAACACAAGATTTTTCTCTGGCTTCTCCTCTGAGAGAAATTTCAGCTGTAGGTTTCTGGGAGGAAAGCTTGGTACCTCCATGAAGAGCAGTGACTTGTATTTTTCACATCCTTTTCATATGGCATATGTAAAGATACAGCTCCTTGCCTCTGTTCCTCTCTTGGGTCTGTTTCTCTCCTCTGTATGACTTCAAGTCAACCCTGTGGTTCTTGTTTCTTTGTTACAATAAAATTTGTGTAAAGGCAGTGGGGGAAGCCAGTGGCTAAAGTGAAGGGAAAACGAGTGGCTGAGAAAAAGAAATGTTTTCGGTGGTGTAGAACAAAGCGAGAAACAGGAGTGATGTGCAGTCAAGGAGAGGGGAGGGAAGAGAAGAGGGGAGAGGAGAGGAGAGGAGAGGAGAGGAGAGGAGAGGAGAG
>Ga0065711_1029301_pt1 | contig 36736 bp, 16 predicted proteins | sample Hoacrofraction12_FD_59098 | JGI IMG/M metagenome (GOLD analysis project Ga0065711, IMG submission 59098) | Hoatzin crop microbial communities from Cojedes, Venezuela - Epithelial fraction 12 v2 (version 2) | ecosystem: Host-associated > Birds > Digestive system > Esophagus > Crop | place... | reverse complement strand
AGAAGGATGTTGTGGGGGACCGTGTCAAAGGCTTTACAAAAATCCAGATAGATGACATCCATTGGTTTTCCCTTGTCCACCCTTGTTGTTACACCATCATAGAAAGCCACTAGGTTGGTGAGGCAGGACTAGCCCTTGGTGAAGCCATGCTGGCTGTCTCGAATCACCTCCCCGGCCTCCATGTGCCTTAGCATATCTTCTAGCTTGAAGGTCTGTCTTTTCTGCATGCAACAGGTAAATTGGAATTCCCATGGAATATTGGCCTTGCCTCCAGAATTCTCCTCCTGGAACATCTGCAGTCTAGGCCTGCAGGCACAGAAGAGCAAAACTCAGGTAATAAGAGGTAAGGAGGAGATGATCGTGTTTCAGCTGGGTTTGACTGGCAGCATAAATGTAAATCAGTACCGTTCTGTGACAAGTCAAGTCGCATCTTGAGAGGCAAGCAACATCTCTTTGTCCTCATTTACAGTGGCACAAGGTGGTTCCATCGCTGGCAGAGAATGACATTGGAAATGGTTTTGACAAGGCTGTGGATAATTTCTCTGTTGTGGAGATTGCTGCACGAAAGACTTGGAATGGGAGAACGTGGTGTAAGCTGAGTTGGTAGATTCTTTGCTCTTTTTGGTGACACCGTTACATTCTCCTGTTAAGCTGTGTGGATTGTGGAAATGTGACTTCACATCTAGCTCCCCCAACAAAAGCTGTTGTATGTATTATGTTGCTACACACAGTGAAATTAGAAAGTAAAACAGGAAATTAAACTAGCAAGAGTAAAGGTGTAGAGGGGAAAAGGCATGTGTGATGCCTCATTTTTTTACAGTAATGACAGTGATGAACAGTATAAAAGGACATAATGGGTAGAAAAATTTTGGGGTTTTAACCAGTTTTTATAATACCAGTGGCTATAGTTGGCAATCTTTGTAAATCATGTATAAGTGTTTAATGATCTTTGGTAGGAACTGTGTTCCACGGAGCAGAGTTAAGATTGTGGCAGAAAGCCCATTCCTAAGTTTGTTTCTTCATTGTGCATCATCTTCTTGTTGAAGACAGGAGGTGGCTTTTCTTTCTCTCTATCATAAATGAGCTATCACCTCAAAGAAACTAGACTAAAGTGCAGGGGAGAGACCCTTCCTTCAAATTATCGTGCTGGATTCTGTCCGCTCAGTTTTGCGTCATTGCAGAACATGTTTGCATGCTCAACAGCAGTAGAAGTTTGTTATTTCTCTCTGCAACAGAAATTCAGTTTTCTTTTCTGCCCGATAATTCCAGAGGGTTTATGTAAGCTAGGGATTTCCCATTTGCGTTAATGGGAAGTTACCTCACACTGTACAATAGATCGGTGGCATGGCAAAAGAAGATAAGTCAAAAGACCCCTAGAGAGCAATGTTGATTTTGAATATTTCTCTTCTGCTGTAATAACATCCATAGCATCCTATGCATTATGAAATGCCTGATTGAATTAATTTGCCGCATTGTAAAATAAAGCCATAATTATCATTATTAAGTGTAATTAACTGTACATCTGATCACTGTGAAGAATAGAAAAAGACAAATATAGCATGAAAACACTTGATTATCATAATTACTGATCCGTTTGCATTGTCCTTGTTAAATATGCATATGTTAAATAATTTGGTTTAATGTGTTGAGCTATGTTGTACTTTGCTTATCCTGTGCTGATTACAAAGACCCAATCTTTTCTAGGAACATTTTGGCTCAGGACCTTTTTTAATGGCAACCTGGGGGGAGGGAATGAAAACAAACTACCCTGTAAAGTTTTTTGGGGCCACTCCCTAATGTCCAGCCTTTCCTAGACTTGCAATTTCTAGTAAGAATTTTTTAAATGATTTTACGTATTTAATCTGTAGAGTCCAGACTTCCAGTGGTAAATCTAGTTCCACAGGGATTCAGCTGGAAAACAGTCTTTGCTAGGGAAGAGGAAGGAAAATAGTCCTGTGCTATGCAGCAAGAAGTCGCAGCATTGTTGACCAGATTCTGTAGGTTAACGGAGCAGCCTTAACTGCAGGTCCAGAATGGAGTGACTAGTTTTGCTGGTCTGTTGAGGACCCTTGATACCAGCTCTGGTTGTCTGGCTAGTGAAAAGAAGTAGAGTTCCAAAGTTTTTGTAGCCTTCAAAATGTCAGTCTTAGAAAAAGCTTTCCCCTTTAAGCCTCATAAAGTAAGATGGGCCAAAGCTTGAAAGACTTCCTAAAACTAGATAAAATGGACTGGATCTTTTCTTCTTATGGGAATTCAGCATTTTTGTCTGTATTGATTAAAGAGTCTGAATTCAATGAGATTGTTTGGGAAATGAGCTAATTAATGAGAAAAGATTTCAGGATTTGGCACCTTTGTAGGAACGTCATGGACTTAATGGGATTATTGACCGGGGAGGAGGTTGCAGGACCTCAACATAGGCAGTTTACGTAAAAGGATCCATTTAACTTGCCTCTGAAATGAAACCACTGTAATGATTTCTGGGGGTCTGCCTGTTTTTCTGGTCAGGTGCCATCTCTTTTACTGCAGCACTATTATGGCAGCGTTATGTGTAGTATTTTCTGGTTAACGCAGAGTATCACCGAATCCCAGAAACATCAAATTTCCAGTTTCCCTTGAGATCTGGTAGTGATGGAGTTGAGGTTTGGGATGCTTTGTTTTGGTTTATTTCTATAACTGTCACTCCAGTAAGGGAAAGTACAAAAAGGTTTCAGTGAGGAGCATCCGGAGGGGCACTAGTGGGGAAATTTGCCAACGAATGGGTAAGCAACTTACTGTGGTGCTGGACTTTTTTCCTGTACTCTTTCACAGAGGTTGGTTACCTTTTTTAATATAATAAAGGATGAAATGGTTAAATACATCACAGTTTTGCCAATAATATGTGTTGGTGTATAAGTCTAACTGGCAGTCAGACTGCCCAGGTTATTGATTTTACTGTCTAATGGCTGAAAGAGATGTTATCTTGATTAATTAGAAGTCAAAAACAAATGCATCTTGCTTCTGTTAGATCTCCTGGCATTTGCTTTCTTTTTTCCTCCCTTGCCAATGTTGTTTTACATGTACCTTTAAAATGTTTTAAACTAGAAAGCCATCAAGGTCAGCAGTACACAAGCCCCAGTGACTTTATTTCAGCTGTCAATGAGTCTTTAAAGCATACACTGATTTTGGTGGTGGAAGGTACTCTTTTAAAGCATAAGGTTATTTATTTAACCTCAACAAATGAAAATCCAGTAGGCTATTATTCTTAGTGCTTTTGAAGTAACTTATTGCCTCATTATGCTATTGGGCAGAAATGCTGACATGCTGTCTGAGTGTTACTTTATATATTTACTGATGGTTTTATAGGAAAAGATATTTTTCTCTTGTGGAGTATTTAGTGTTCTGCAAAGGTGTTTAGTGCTTAATGTGAATAAGCTTTCTAAGGCCACTGCAACAGTGAAACATAAAAAAGTAGACAATTTTCCATCAGCTACTCTGAATTATGATTAGCAATATGATAGAAAAAAAAGATAGGTGATAGATGATAGGGGAAAAAAAGTCTAGGGTTAGTCAGCGATAAGAAAAACCTGTAGAGTTATAATATATCATATTAATAATCACTTCCTGGTGGTTTACATGCTCTCAGAATGCCAAGCACTAAGGAAAAAAAAAGGAATCTTGCTGCATTTATAAAAAATTTACATCTCACAGAGTTTACTGCAAACACATGAGTAGTCATTTGTTTTTGCTGCAGTTTTATTTCTAAGTTGAGCATGATCTAGAACTAAAATTGCCTTACAAAGTATACAGAAATATAAGATATTGCACATGCTGTTGTGAATCAAAATGAAATTACCATTTTTGCATTTCATAACTTTAGAAGAGATCCTTGTTGTCACAACTGGTCGGATTCTGAAACCTGTATAAAAATATCAGGGACACGTTTCATATCTTTTCAAAATCTTGGGAATCCCATAAATGCAGTCGCTTTCTGCTCACAATAGTGTGTAATGTATTAGAGGAAAACACAAAGCACTGACACAGACTTTGCTGCATCATCTGCTGAGCAGCTGGTCTATGTTACTTCCTTTCTGCTTACTTTCTCCACAATATTTTAGCAAGTTAATCTGTTTATCAGTTTCTCCATGCTCTCCTCTAGGTCTTGTTGTCATGAAAGATAATGTCTAAAGAAATATGGCCTACCGCACTGCACAATTTGTAGGTGTGGAGCGGTTTAAGTAGCCAATTTGTAAAGCTTCAGACTCAATTTATGTGCAGTTTTTCCTGTGCACTTTACCTAGAAAAAGTGTAAAATGCACAAGACTTCTGTTCAATTACAACCTTCACTTTGCTTGGCAACTTGGTGTTCACAACCGCCCCCCACCCCCACCCTAGGAGCCTGTTCGGTGCACACAAGGATCTGCAAGTGCTTTCTGAAATAAGGACGTTAAAGGACAGGATGTAATTCAAGGCAGCCCTGTGGTCGTTTTAATTGGCATTGATACCATTTGTGCAGGTCCATGCAACTTCTTACTGTGCTGTTGAATAAAATGAGAAGGTACAACAACAGCTGCAGTGTCCACGGCCATTTTTGAGTATAGGCCTGCTGAAATGTTGCCCTCAATTTTATTTAGTTGAAATTCACTGAACAATTTCAGCAAATTTAATGCTGCTAATAGCTGCCAGATTGAGTGCGTTGGATAGCGGGTTTGGGTAGAGGTAAGATTAGCTACTTTGCGTTGTAGTGCCACCAGCATCGCTTGTCTCTGATCTGCAAGAGCTTCATCTAGGCAAGGCTGTAATACAGTATTTGTTTTTTGTTTGGAGACTACCTGTGAGGGGGTTCCTGCTAGTACCAGTGGTAGTGCTGAACCCCGTTCTGTAAAAACTGGACTGAAATTCACTCTGTATCAGCTCTACATAGTACATATACCATATGTGTATGGTTGTTTCCACGCAGAAGAGACATTGACTTCTTGCCCTCTTACCAGCTACCACATCATTTCGAATTCTTCGACAGACAAGGAACTGAACTGTAGGGCAAGTTAATAGGTACTGAGGAGTTCACACCTAGGTCGGTGTTGTGATCATCATAATTTTTATTGCTCTGGCCTCTATGTGATTGGGACTCAAATTTGTTAAGAATTGACAGATTCTGTCACAATGTAGGTGTTCCAGGGTCTAATCTTTCAAAAAAAAAAAAAGGGGAAACAAAAAAACCCTACCCAGAAACACCAAATGCCTTACGGTTACAAAAAAAATATTGAATAAACATGTAATGTATATACTTCTGTATGTATAAAAAATATTGAAAAATGGAAAAGAGCAACTGGCTTTGGGTTAGGTGACACATAGGAGTTTATACCAGCTCCTGGTATGGCACAACAGCGCAGGGGCCCTGAACAGGTGAGCTTCCAGGACACCAGGCTCCTTTAACGTGATCCTGAGCTCTGATGGAGGCGAGAGTGTTGTGTTGACCGGGTCCTTTCTTTTCCTCTGGCCTTTCCCCTCATTTGCAGGATGCCCTCACCCCCAGCAGTACTCCCAATTTCCTGGCTCCAAAGGAACATTTTTTGTCTGGGTGATGTCACCCTCCGTTTGTGGAATAAAGGGAAATAAAAGCCATAAAATATTGATTCTGGAAGTTTACATGAGGGAAAGACAAAGTCTTTCTTCTGAGCCTTGGAATGGCTGTCAGGGGCCTGCCTCAGCTGTTAAGAAGGGCCCAGCTAATGCAGTCAGGTTTGCTCCGTCTGTCACAGCTTTGAGTGACAGCTATGGCCCAGTGCACATCCACTGAAAACTAGCATCAGGGAATGACATACAGTTTGATAACATAAGATGCTTAGGTTTTTTGGCTCAAGTGAGATGTTCAGAGCTAATAGCCCTGTGAGCAGAGTTTCACCTGTGATCTGTACCTTGAGATATCGGTTGTGTCTGGCTCAGGAAAAAGGGGAAAGAATGAAAGCTTATTTCTAGAAAGGTTTCCGATGAGCAGCATTTGTCATTGAAGGGGAAGATGGGTATAATTAGCTTGTCAGTCTAGTTTGGGCTGAGCTGGCTTTCTGTGGTAAGAAAGATGGACTAACTGCCAGAAGAGCTGACAGGCAGTCGATAATGTAGCAATTAATGTCATAAATAATTCTGGAACCAATTATATCAAAATGGACTCCAAGCTTTAAAAAGGAACAAAATTCCCTTATTCTTCCTGCTAACAGCAAGAAACAGCTTTCATTTTTCTCTGTAATTACTTTTCATTGTATATAGCAATAAAGTAGGTCTTTTCTGTCCATATTTAAAATTTGTCTTTCTTGCCTTCCCCCGCCTCCTAAACACTCTTTACCCCACAGAACAAGGTTGTTACTGTGGATCTTCACTGAGGTGAATGTATAATCTTTTCACATGGCTGTTACATGATAATTCCTGCTGCACCTAAATGACTACAAGCCAAGTTTTCTCAAATGTTGTGGGCAATGACAGCAGAAAGCACCAAACAATGGCATTTGGAAATAAAGACATTTATGAAATAAATTGATTTGTCTTATTATTTTAAAGGTTGCTCTGACTTGCTTACACTGAACTTATTGATTTTTTCCTCCCCTCTCCCTGTACAGTTACAGCTACGGAATCTGAGCCAAGCTATTCCCTTTACGCTGCAAACACAATTCAGAACAGCCCAGCGAGTTAATGGGCATTCCTTTACAAAAGACACCCTGTTACAAACACTCTCTGGAGTGATATTCTCCTCAGCTATTTCTTCATGTGCTGTAATACATATGTAGATCACACAAAACCTGCACTGGCAAAACCCCCACAGTACTGCTTTTGCTAATGGTCTTCTCTGTAGTCTCATCCACTGTTTTTTAAAAAAATGGACTGCAGAAGTAGTAAATTACTGTAGCATTCGTTCACAGCTTTGTTCAGAGCCTGACAAACGTTTCCAACTTTTCAACTATGGTGGCATTTACTCCTGGGAGGTTGGGGAAAACAGTTCATGAAGTTCCCACTGTTTTAAAACTAGAAACATCTGTTGGTGTCACATGCAGTTTGTTGGCTGGGTCCAGGAGTAAAGAAACCCGGCAGCTGATCAGCTCTCTCCTTAGCAGTAGGTGTCAGTATGGTGAGTGGTAATTACAACAGAGAGTTTTAGAGGACACGCGATAATTAGGCCAGATAGCAAAAACATAAACACTGACATTTACCGTACTTAAAACAAGAAACATGTCTGCTGTGTATGTGCAATGTTTCACACCATGACAATAGAGCCATAACTAGTTCAACCGAGCTTCCAAGGAACAAAGTCTTTCAGATTTTGGACGTGCAGCTCACTGTTCTAGCAGGAAGAATGGGAGGAAGAGTGAGAGCGATCTGTGGTGTGCAAAGCCCAGGCGTGCAGTGGTGCGGAGCCGGGTTCCCTTCCAAGCCCTGCTACGGGGATACTGCTGAGTGAGTGCAGGGAAATGGGCGTGCCTGTCATCACGGCTTCCCCACTCTGGAGGGACAGAGAACGCTCGCCTCGCAAAGGCGGTGTGCACTAACGCATTTAAGGTCTTTTTAAGCACTTGGAGACCATCTGTAGGAAAGGGCGATGGAAATTCAGTATTACTGAGGGGAAAGACCATCTGTTTCACATCTCTTTAAGAACTATATTCTGTTTCTACTCTGCAGCCCAGCAAGACCTGAAAACAAGGAGCTGTGTTTAAACAATGCTATCTCAGCTAAACTACAGAGTATGTAAATTAAATTTGGTTTTGATCCAATGACCCACCTTTTACAGCTCACAGGAGTTGTTACAAAAGATAACGGTAAGATTTTGGCAGAATCTTTTGCGGGTCAGCTCTGAAGCCCTTCAGCGGTCTTGCTGTCACCATTTTCTTCTCTATATTTCTGCTTTTCTAGCAAAAGTACTTCACTGTCCTCATGCCTCAGATCATTCAGTACACTCTGTCTTCAGTAGAAAGGAGGTTTCAATGCTTGCCATGCGTTCGTAAGAATGATTTCAAGCATAAAGGCAAAAACGGTTTGGTCTAGTCTGGAAGGAGTGGTCTAGCAGGTAGTATGGCTATTTTGTCTGCAGAACTCCTATTGATCTCCATTCCGGGGAAATTCAGTTCCATGGTGGACTTTCTAAACAAGCCCAGTGATTTAGCATGAAATGGCAAATTAAATGAGCTTAATTTACCCACCATCATCTGCAATGCTACCCCGATGTCAGCTTTATATTCTAACTGCCAATATCATTGATGCTGCCGTAAGAAACTTAGGGCTAAGTGAGCAACTACTATGCTTGAAACAAGTGACAAATTTCCAGTCCGTCAGGAAGGTGAGTTGCCAAAGAGCAATTAATATTACCTAAGACTACTAGTATCATCACTTGTACTTCTAACAAAAATACAGGAGGAGTTTTTATTTTATTCTTTAATAGTTTTAAATAACCATTTTTATTAGGTATATTTTAATGATGCCTAAAGAAAGAAGTGAAAATCCTGTGAGCGGTTTTGTAGTCCTGAAAGGCAAATGCAGGGTAAACTAATGGCACTACTTACTTAGATATTGCTGCTCCTTTATCCTCAAATTGCCTGAAAATAGCTCTTCGTAGAGGTGAGGTGCGAAATCCAATGACTTTAGCGCTTTGGTTTAGCTGAAGATGGGAGATATTATCTAGTTTTATTCTCTGTGTGTCAGGGTGTTATGTGTTTTTGTTGCCTGAAGTTGCACACTAAAATTCCAAGCTCTTATGGCTATTTACTACAGAGACTATTGAAATCATATATACTTGTTTTAACTTAGTGAATTTGGGCTGATAGTAGAAGAATGACAGGGTTTTCACCATGAACTAGCATAAGCATCCTTTTGGATTAGTTTTGAAGTGGTCAAAAATACAGTGCCCTATGTCTGAAACCCAAATGTAGCGGCAGTGGTGTCAGTGGCGTAACAGACCCCAGAGAAACAGGCAGGTGGGGAAGGGGCAAAACTTCAGCTTCAGGAGGTACATGAAAGAGGCTCACAGATATCAATAGAATTGATGTGATTTTCAGCTACTTTCTTTTTTTTTAATGGCTGGCTGATTTACATAACCACGTAAATTTTTAAAGATACTCCTCCTCTTCCTTTTAGGTCTAATTAGCTGCCTTTCACATCAGAGTTGGGTTTCCTCTGCCTTTTACCTCAGACCCTCTTTTGCTGCATCATTCCTTGCGTTTCTTAGATCTAGCTTGTCAGAAGGGCCTAGTGTGTCCAAACATTGACAGATTTTTCTGAAGCTCACTTCTCTTATCATGCAGCTAATTACAAAGCCGGGCTGATGGTGGGCAGAGGATGGAAGCGAAGAGGGGTGGAGGAAGAATAGATGAAGAAAAGTCTTACTAGTTCAGCATATCAAGATCTTTGCAATCTGATTGTACATATCACAGAGATTGATTCTAGGGGCTTGAAAACCTAGCCTTCATTAGGTACTTAAATTGGAACTGAGGAACTAATATTGTTCTCTTTGGAGCATGAGCTCGGAGGGCAGTGACTCTTCATGTGAGTTCGTACAGCACCGTTTCTGAAGGGATTTTTCTGAATGACTTTAATAGAAACAGTAAATAATTCAGCATGAGTGCACAGGATATGAGTTTCTCCCTTGCACTTTTGTTATTGAGAGGAGTGTTTTATCTTCCGCAGTGTCTCCAGCAGCCAGACTAACATACATTTAGTTTTAAAGCATCTATCATGCGTTATGGCTTTGGTAGATAGGGATGCTTAAAAATGTTTTGGTTCTTGGTATATATTTTCTTTACTTTTTTGAATCTTTCTAGATCAGTTCTTGAAATTGCAGAAAATGGAACAAGGAAAAAGGGGAACACAGAACAGCTCAATTAAGAGTGTGCTAGTTACTCATAATAGCAAAATCTAGTATGCACCAAAATGTGAGCAGGTTGATGAACCAATCTTTCGCTAAAAAAAGGAGGAAAATAAGTCTTGCTGAAGAAAAAGATACAGGAAATTGAGGCAGGTGTGTAGAGTGTCGTCTACCGCTGCATATAGGGACTGTTGTCTACCAAAGCACCAGACTTTGTACCTGCTACGTTACAGGGGATCGTGCTAGCACTTCTGTTGACTCTGATGGTGTAGGCTCCAAGGAGAGCTGGAGGAGTCTTATTATTAAATACCGCAATTTATTTTATTTTACACAATTCTTGAGTAAAGAGGATGGAAAGCTAAGTCTTATTATGAGATTACACATCCTCATCAAAACTCTGCTTGTGCAGTTAATTTTAGGTTTGTAATAGCTTTGACTTTCTTGGGTGTTGAATCTAAGCTTAAAAATTAACCAATCCTGTGCCCCTCCACAAGATCCCTGGTAATATTGCTGCAGAAGTCACACATTTTTAATGTTTTGATTTCTGAAGAGGAGTAACTCGCCACAACTTGAATTCCTGGAATGAGCAGTTCTGCATTTCCCTGGATGAGAAACAATGTCAGCTTGCATGAAAGATGAAAAAGATATGGTATTAGGGAAATCTTATGTCTGCTTATGGCAGAGAAATCTGCTACTCTGAGGTAAGATCCAAGTGTGAAGTTACAGCGGGACTCAGAGAGCTCACACCTTCCAGAATTAAAAAAAAAAGACAGCACAGTAAGAAGGTATACAAAAAAGTGCAAGAGAGTGATGCTGAGACTGTCTTTTCTCATTAAAAGCAGAATCTGTTGATAATATAGTGCTAGCTACCTTTGTTTCTGGAAATTGGAGGGTTGGACTAGATGACCCACAGAGGTCCCTTCCAACCCCTACTATTCTGTGATTCTGTGATTCTGTGAAATGTAGTGCTTGTATATTGTTCTTCTAAATGGAGGAATAGTACAGTCACTAAAAGGATTAGGGCACCCTCAGAACATAATGATTTTATTTCATCCAGTTCCTCTTCAGAGTGGAGGGTAGAAGGGTGTTAAGTTACTACCCAGAGTATTTAAACATTTTCCTTTCAGGGGCTTTTGCAGGAATAATGCAGATATTCAGTCATAAATTTTAATTTCACTCATGTTTTCTCCTGAGGTGCCTTTATTTCTTGGCAGATTCTAGGTGAGGTTAATTGCTCCTGATTCAACATTAGCAGGATGAAGTTTTCTCTCCTCCTACTGATGGGGTTCAGTTTCTTTCCTTTGGTTAATGTGTCAAACACCTATCCACCTCCCTCTCCCCTTATCCTCTCCAGTAACTAACTGTGTTGAAATGCATAAGACAATAAGAGAATATCCTGTATAATCAAGAATGAAAAATAATATCATCTACCACAGTAAATCATAGCCAAACAATGCAGTTATAATAGAAATACCTTTCCTATGTCTGATCCACTAACACATACTTAGTCAGATAACAAATAACTTGTTCTTGGAGAGAGTGCCCTGGATTTGATTTATCTCTGAGTGTAAGTAAATATGAAAAGGCTGCCAAATCTGCCTATATAAATCTCAGCTATCTCACGATGTCATATATGGGGGAAGTGAAAAATTAAGAAGGTGTTTCTGTCTTAATAGGGTATGGAGGCAAAAGGTTCTGCTTTTAATTCTTCTTAGGGATGCTGTTTCTCTGGTTGATACCTGGGAAGAATTAAAGTGGAGCTGGAAAAAATACATGTATGTATATAGTGCCAAATTCTGTTCTTATTTTTGCTGATGTAAATCTGGAGTAGATCCACTAAAGACTCTGGAATTAGTCTGGCTTTGTCCCAGTGTAGCTGACAGCAAACTGAGAGCCTTTCAAATTAAATAATGGTTAAACCTGAGCGTTGTTAAGATTTTTCATTTTGGTTATAGTGGCCATTGTTTGTTTGAACAAATGGAACAAAAAGAAATCATCTGAAGATACTTATATATTGCTGCACAAGTGAGAATAGAAAGAAGACTGGGCCAATGTGAAAATCAAGGGTAAGAAAATAGTTTCCGTAATCATTGTTTGCATATGTGTGTTCTTGTCTGGCAACACCACACCACACTTAAGGGTCCATTTAGACAGGAAAGAAAGAGGAGGCATGCAGGGCTGGATTATGCCACTTAAGTATTAAGTAGTACCATAACCCAGGCATAAATCCTGACAGTTTGTGAATTCTCGCCCATGGCCTTTATATTTCTCTCACTTAATTCAGTGGACATCATTGCAGTTCCTCCCAACTCGTACCAGGGGGGTGAACATCAGAATTAGGTCCTCTGTCTCCGGTGTGGGTTGGTGAACTGGATGCTCTGCGTGACAAAGTCTGTCAATTAGCTTGAAGTACTTGCTAAGTCTGAGTCCATCTGGGTTTCAAAGGTGGTTTGTTACCTCTGAGGTGCGGGGTTTTAGTTGAACGTGTCATCCTACTCAAATTCGTTAGATGAAAAGTGAGTATCATCTTACATTACATAAGTTCAGCTGGAATGTATACAATGTCAGCATTACGGGAGAAGAAAACATGTGTTGAATACATCTAGTGTGTCTTGGGTCTCTGAAGGTCACTCCACTAAAGTAATATATAGTGCTGGTGCTAGTGGCTCAAGGTCAAGTCAGTTTGCTTTTCATAATGCATAAACCTGAAGCTCGCTCAGACACCAATCATCTGACCTAAACCTTGGAACAAATATTTTACTAAGTAAATCAGTGAGCGTGCTGGCATTTCTATTAACCTTCAATGCACTGGTGACAGAAAATGAATAATGATAAATAATAACTCAGGCCTGTAAATCATGCTTAGCATCAGAGGAAAAAAAAAAAAAAGAAAGGAGAAAAAGAAAAAAAAAGAAAGAAAAAGGTCTGGTGTACTACCATCTGCTAAGCTGGATGAGCCTGTAGGGAGAAACCCACAACAAAGGGAAACGTGTTCCCTCCCTCCCAAAGCAGTTCCCTGGGCTTGAAAATTCGAGGTGGGATGGAGGGGGCTTTGCAGAGACTGGCAAAGGAAACAAAAGTGAAAAGCTGAATATACACAAACTGTAGGGAGTCGAAGTCAGAAGTGCTCAGTTACACAAGGTGGTAGGATTGTTTGGCAAGCCTTGAAATGGATGAACTTTTTTCTTGTCCTCCTCTCCCACTGTCTGACCATTGGCAGATGTCTGGTGTAAGTGTATGATAACAGACCTACAGCAATTTACCATGGGGGAAGAGCTGCTTATTTTTCTTCCCCAGCACTCTTTCATTTCCTTTTCTTCTGTTTTTCCTTTCAGTTGTTTTGCTATCAGTTGGGGTCACCATAGCCACACAATGGCCTTAAAAAATTAAGCCCATAAAGTAGGAAGAACTGAAACACTTACATTTAACTATATCTCCTGCACTGAGATACCTTCAGATCATTCAGCGTCATTCAGAAGTGCTCTGTTTCTCATATCCTTTGCATTTTGAGTCAGTCTAATTTTAGACAATACTATCCTGAATATTAATTTACTGTAGGGTTTGTTACCAGGAGGATTTTTCCTAGCCGTGTTGTTTAAATCATTTGCACTTCACAAATTTGCTCAGAATCTGTTTTATTTTTGTCTTCTGAACTATTTTTGAGGAAAAAAATAAGAAGTGCTGATGAATGACTGGTTCAAATTACACATTGCATTGAGTTCACTTCTCTAGCTGGGAATGCATTTGTAATGGATTGTCCGGTTGGAGACCCTGAACACACTTCGTGCCCCTGCTACAAGAAGGGAATCCAAAAGCAGGATGCATCATGTCAGGTTGCCGCTGCCAAAAAAACACACTGGACTCTCATTGAGCACTATTATCCTTTCACAAAAGGGTGTTCTGTGACCCTGGGATGGGAAGAAATTGAGGGAGCGGAAGCATCGGCTGATGTTTGCTTTCTGCAGGATCGTAGCAGGAGGTGTACTCGGCACCTGTTAGGGGTGGATAGGAAGAAAGTAACAGTTCTGGATAGACATAGTTTGTTACTAGGCTTTAGTCTGTTGCGAAATCACAAAAAAGCGTAACCCAAACCAACCAAATCTAACCCAGATATGTGGGGAAGAGGGAAGTCTAACTCTTGAGAGGGCAGGATAAACAGAGTTAGGGGCTTGAGTTCGTATCTGTAGTTTGTTTTGTATCAGAAATGGGTGTAGAAAAAGAGTATGAACTTTTCAAAGAGTAACAGAATTCTTTGCCTTCACAGGACTTCGGTCTAAAATGCAGGCAAGAGCCAGCCATGACATTCAGATTCTTATCCAAGTTCAGACTCCTCACCGGCCTTGGTCAGAAAAATCCCAGGTGCTTGACTCTAGTGTTCTTTTTGACCATTTCTCTCTTTTGACCAAAATACAGATAAAAGTTTTGTTCACCAGCTGGACTTGTGTTACTTCCAATTATTGTGTTTCAATGGTATTCCCAACTGGATTACAGTAACATGATAACACCGCTTACAATACAGTCACCATCTGACACTATAAACAAAAAAAATGAGTGAGCGTATACTGCCCCAAAACTATTCTGTATGTATACATAAAATTCCCTCTCAGGCATAGCTCCCATTAATTTGGATTCTTTTCCCTCCGCGTGTAACTGTATGTATGAATCTCATCCCTGCATCTGACCTCCAGAAGCCTACCTACTCAAAAAATGAATAATAAATTAATAATGCTTGTTGCAGTCCTGATGCTGGAAGTCCAAATTAACTTCTGTTATACCTATTGCATTCCTCAAACTAAAATGTACTTTGTAATTCCGTGCTCTCTGTGTAAACTAAAGGTATATACAAATACATACACTTCTAAGTGAGTCTTGACAAGTAGAGAGTATTAAGTTGAGTTCTCTGCACTGTGGAGTCTCTTCTCCCTCTTTAGTTACCAGCCAATTCTCCTTTGAAGTCTGATGTTTAACGAAATCTGTGAACTATTGACTTTGTGTATGGAAATTGTTAACAAGTGAACAAAAGAAGGAAGAGTGAACTGCTCTACCAATATCTAGGACTAAATATAATCAAAGCCAAAATCTATAGAAGACACAAGATATATTAATTGTGTAATTAGAAAAACTGAATTATAGTCTTGGGATTAGACCACCAAGTGGAATCCAGCATTTTTACCATGTCAGATGACCACAAATAGAAGCCTTTTTAACTGAGTTAGTAGAACTTCTGATCTGTCTTTCCTTTTACAGCTTAGGTATTGTGCAATTCTGTGTTTGCCCTTTTGCCGATAATGCTGTAAAATATTCTTCACGTTGAGTGGTAAACTGCACTATCAGGCCCCTAAAATATGTACATGATTTGCTAAACACTATATCTGTGTCAAAGGAAACGCAGAACTATCTAAGCCTAATCTAGATAACTGGTGAATCATTTTATTTCTCTGGTTCGCGGATAACATGGAATGTCTACCTTGCTTCTGCACAGCAGCTTTCACTTCAGATTGGCTGCCCCTTGATGTCCATTTGCGGTGGGTATCTGTTCCCGTCACTGTCTGTCTCAGCCTCCAAATATATTTCCTTATAACTGCTCCTATACTTCCTTGTTCACACCTCCTATGATAGTAAACTTCATAATAGCGTATTACTTTTCAGACTGAAGTCTAAAACAATACATACACCATGATGTGAGTAGATCTACCTGAATGAAAATGTATTAAGTAGCTCTATTTACAATCTCTTTCTGACAACCTACTTTCCTGTAGAATATTGCTAATCATATCAGCTCAGTATATCAGTATCTTATCATCAATATTCACATCAATCAATATCAATTTCCAGAGGCAACTCTTGATATCGGGTCTTGCTATCAGAATTTAAAATGTTTTATCTCTGCCACTTCTGTTTCGTAACTGAGCTGCTGCTGAGTGAATGGCAAAAGTTTCTATTTACAATATTTGTGCAGTGTCTGTTTCTTCCTGAGAGAAACTATTTACCCACACAGATGAGATAATAATGTAACCTGATTTCACATACGAATGAAAAAAATCAATCAGTTATCACCAGATTTGTTTGCTAGAAGTATTTTTAGAGATCTCATTTTAATATTCTTTCACCTGCATAGGTGATAATGCACGGAGAAAACAATGAACTTGGTTATGTCAGTTTGCTTCGTTTGCTTTTGTTTCTAACTATTTTGCTATCACAAGGTATTACAGGCAACCTACTTTTTTGTAGATAAGTTTCTGCATGTCTGGCAATTTTGCGTTGTAGCATTAAGACAGCGTAAGAGACACCACTAGCACTTCAGGTCATGGATGGAAGCCAGGAAAGGTTGCAGCAAAGGAAAGCAGTCACACACTAAATCACAGTATATTCACCAACGAGGATGGACATCAGTAGGAGTGACTAGAAGATGACTCCTGGCGTGACGGAAAAGGTAAAATACTTTATAGATAGGAACGTATGCTATGCAGCTCCAGCTACACACAGAGAGAAAGCAACCTGCACCAGGTCCTGAGCATGCCACATGTGAAAAGACACAACTTTAAAAACAACCTCTGTATAACTGAAGTGAAATTGGTTTTGAAGCAGATGCCCTAGGGGTCACATTGGCTATTTATAACATTGTAGGTTAGTCAGTTTATCTCCATCGGCATACCTAAGCCCTTACTTGATTCTCATGACTCATATGCTATGGAATACAACAGAAAGTATGGAAAGCCCAGTATTTCTGTCATTGCAAAAGTACCGGGTGTTTAAAACTAATTTAGAAAGGGGCCTTAGCATAAGAAAAGTAACTGAAAAAGGATGCTAGAAACCAGCCTCCTCATGCCAAACTCCAAGAAAGTAGAGTGAGTAATAGTCAATTTCTAAACTTCGGCTGAAGTCTTTGTTTTATTAAAGGTCTGTTTCATGAAAAATGTCACAACCTCAGAAAAAGACATCAGCAGATTATTCCACTCAAATGGATATGCAGACACTACTTCCAAGAAAAAACTTATTAACCTGAGAAATTGCATAGAGTTAGCTGCTGCATTAATATACATGGATATCGCAGATCTCTTTAGGAAAAATTAGCCTTATCCCAAAGCGACCATCACTAAACATAATTTATTCTATCCTTTGCTACATGCTGACTTGCCCTTGAGAAGTCATTGCCCATTAAGCAAAAGTAAGCTAAGCTTGTGCATGTTACGTGTCCGATGTTGATGATTCCCAGAAAAAGACTGACACATGCTATCTGTGCATGTCTCTAAAGAACTTGGTAGTGTGGATGTTTGGATAATAATTGATGCACATAGTATCTGTCTCTGCACCCCAAAAAATTGATTTTTCCAAATATGAGAATCAAGGACTGGGTTTACTATTAGGGTGGAAGAGAAAATAAGTGTCTTGTGATGTGTCTACTTAGCTTACATATTTGAAAATTCCCAGGGTAACAATATACATTTTATCTTCTAGAAAATCTATGCGCTTTCTTAACTTTCAAAATAGTATGTCAAGTACTCAAGCCTCAGTAGGCCCTGATCCACATAAATGTTAGTAGGAATTTTCTAAAAGTACCGTCATTAAAATTAAACAGTGGCTTCTTCTTTTACATTCATAGATCTATGACTGATAGCCCTGAAATTCGTGTCACAAATAAATGATTGGCCCTTCAACTATTTCACATGTCTTACAGATGGGCAAATGTGATATATGTCATCCACAGACATCTCAATGAACATAATCATGATATCACAATAGATCATATTACACTAGTATATGTTCAGGTCATATAATTTACCATCAGCTGTGTGAGGATTAACAGGGCTAAATTATATGAATGCTGCACAGAACAGTTTGGGTGCATTATGCTGATGCTTTGGACTTTAAAATGTTAATATTGCAAATGAAAGGTACACTTTCTGTATCATAAATCTAAGTGTCTGTTCTTCCTGTGTGCTCAATAAATACACTTCTCATCAACTTTTAATTATGCTGTTTGCATTATTCTGTCCTGAAGAGGATAACACTCTGTAAATCATCCACTTCTAATGTACACTACAGCATAAGTTTAGTTAATTAAACCATATATTTCATTAGTACTTGCACTTCCATCTTGTAAAACTGCTGGGAAGAAATAATATGGAGAGATTTTTATTTATTGCGGCTGAGTTTAAGATGGCATTAGAAAGGTTTAAAAGGGTTAGATGTGCATAGTGCTGTTGCCTGGTAGCTTACTTGCCAACAGTCAGTCTCAAAAACTTATTGTCTACCTATTGCTACATGAGTGGGAAACCTCTTGAGCACGTTGACTTTCCCACAGAAGAACTTCAGTGTATTTAATGACTGGTATTAGAACTGGACCAGGTATATGCTCATCTGTTTACACACCCTGTTACATTAATTCACCAAAGAGAGATTTCTCTTATAATGAAATTCACTGTTAGTGGAATCAGGAGATCCTTTCTATTCTGCTTCCCTTTGAATTTCCACTTTTTATTGGACCCAGTGCCACCTCCTGTTTCTAAAAGCACAGTTTTCAAAGCAGAGCCATTTTATGGTCCAATGTAGGTGCCAGTGCAGTGGGAAGGCATTCCTGTTTGAGCATTCCAGGAGACACATATGAAAAATGGTAATAAAATATTGTGTGACAGTGGCATAAGTTAATGAGAAGTGTAAACCCTTGCCAAAGCAGCTATAACCGTCTGCGGATTAAAGCCAGCTTTGGGCAGAGTCCCTAGTATTTTCTGTTCAGATGTAATAAATAAATAAATAAATAAATAAATCTATCTTTTCAGCTTCCAGGGACAAGTGCCCAGAGAGAAGATTTGACTTCAAGAGACTTGTTTCTGGTTGACATAAAGACACTAGCATACTGCCAGAGATTATTCTGAACTAAGTCCCCTGAATGACTTAACACTTACCGCCCCAGATTGAACGTCTAAAGAAAAATTTTTCGGAGGATTATTGTCTGCGGAATGGTTTGGATTTAAATGTATTTTCAGGATTCTCTTCCTTGAACCAAGGTAAATTTACTCCACCTACTTTCTGAGTTTTAGGGAGGTTTTTAGATGCTTGTAAGAAACTGCAGCTCCCTAGGAATGCCGGCAGGATATATGTTTGGTTCAGTCTGAAAGAGCATAGGAAATTTCTTCAGTGAGCAATAATGAAAGCTTCTTTTTCTCTTAACTACTGATGAGGCAGTTAAGAACCCCATATACTTTTTATACCCCTCAGGGCAACTATGTTTTATTGATGGAGCGGACCCTTCTCTAACCCCAGCACACGCCGCGCTGTGGCTAAAGCCGGGCTGGCCTGGAGCTCTGAATCAGCAAGCCCGGCTTTAAACACAAACAGCAACGCTGCAGCTCGCTGCAGACGATGACATTTACTCACATTATTATCACCAGCCGGAGAGGGTCACAGGAGGGAGAAGCTGCTCTTTCATTTGACGGCAGGGAGGGGGGAACCGTGCCCCCTGAGGCAGATGTTGCAGACGTTGCCTCTGTAATGGACGCTGGCTGGCCGGGGCTGCTCGGTGATATTCTCCAGCCACAGAGCACCTACAGCTTCGGTTTTGTGCACATAGAGTCAGCGTGTTGGGGTCTGTGATCCTGAAGCACCGGTTGACGGGGCTGAAGGAAGCCGATGTTCACAAATGAGCCTCTGTGAAGCGGCTCCACTTCCTCCCTCTCATCAACTCTTACAAGCCTCCACTGCATCTTCAGGGGTTTTTTTAAATATGTTTTAAATGCATTTTCCTTTTGCAGACTGCAATTAATTGAAATGCTTCAAGAAAAGTGATTTCTTTCATAAAGTGACTGGGGTGTCTCGAAACGTCGGAGTTTCACCCCGAGAAAGGACAGTCGGCAGCGCTGGCCGGGGCCCTGCTGGGGCCATGTTGTGGCCATGACAAGCCCCACAGGTCACTACATACAGGCAGCGTCAGGCTTCGCTCCGAATGCAGGTGCTCAGGGGCCACAATTTAAACACAGAGGTTTTCTCTCTCTCTGTCCTACACGCACATGTGAGCCCGTCCGTTACTCGTGTCAGCAGAGCTGGGCTTTAGGGAGTTGGGGAAAGTGAGACTGAGGAGTTAAATCCTAACGGGGATTGCAGGGCCTCAGCTGGAGAATCTCCACAAGCTTGGAGCAATCAAATGCAGCTGAGGCCAATTTAAAACAAAACAAAACAACAACACCACACACAAAAAAAACCTGCCTGTTCTGGTGAGGGGGAAAGGAGGATTTGCAGAGCTGTTCGCAGAACAATAGGTCTGATGGTATAAAAGGCATGCTTAGAAGTTACCCCCCCCCCCTTAAGCACATTAAGGTATGGGGTGAGTAGGATGCCTGTGTCTGTGAGCAAAAGCTGGGTGTTTGTTTGAATAAGAAACCCAGAAATAAATATGTAACATCAGAGGAGCTTTTCATTGCTTAATCAGAGTGCCATCTGATATTCCTTACAGTAGTTGTTTTCTGGCCCTGCTATAAAACCTGAAGGATGGGAGAAAAAGAACATCTGTCCTGTTTTTTTCAGAATATATAGTTTCTCTGACCAGTGGAAGCCCTCTTGTTTTATGTTAGTTTTGTTCAGGATGTTGAAAGTCGGATTATTTTTTTTTAATTTGCTAATTAAATTTCCTGTAAAATTTTGCAGGTGACTCAGCATTGCATTTAGTATCTTTCCTGTGAGCAGTTACTGTATTTCGGATTTGAGCTCTGGTAGGTTGAAATCAGTCATGTAAATCAATGCATATGCACTGGGTTTTTTTCTATTAAGTATATCTACCAGAACTAGCATATTGATATCAATATTTATGACTAAGTGCCTTTTAATCCTTAATGCCATACTTATTTAAAGTTTGCCATTTCTGCTTGTACAATGTCAATAGACTGATCTGTTAGATTTATGTAAAGTGTGCAGTAAATCTTCACACTGAGTTCTAACTGGTCGTTTCAGCAGTCTGAAAAAGTTTCAACCTTTTTTTTGCTGGGGAGGGACTTGTTTTTTACATTTGCTTCACTTTTTCTCTGCTTCCAGGTAGGATAAGATAAGTCTCAAATGATTATATCACCGATTGTATCACACCATCTTACACTATCTTAAAATGCCCTACATATATCTGGTGTCATTGTAGAAAAGAATTCAAATTTGAATGGCATGGAAAGTGTACTCAACAGAAATCTACATTCTTGATAAAATTAGAATATGCATTCTATCTTTTTCTTTAAGGAAAATCTTATGCTGTATTCATCCAAAGCTTTCTGAAGCTTTGTTTTTCCTTAGAAGATGTCCTAGATTTTATTCTTTAATGTTGTTCCTGATTTATTGAATGTCCATTTTTCCCTGGATAGTACCATCTTTTGAGTTATACATCATCGGAGTGACTCATTCCGATGATGTATTGCATTAATACATCATCAAAGTGCCTTGCTCTGCTGTTGCACTAATGATATGTTAGTATAATACATCATCAGAGTGAACTGCACTGATGATGTATTACTTAGATGGTGATGGCATTCCGTGAAGAAAAGGTTGAGGAGCAGGTTCAATACAGTCACGAGAGAAAAATTAGTCAATACAGAGTATAACTGTTTCCCTGGTAGTGATGCTGATGCTAAATTAGCACCATAGCCCCTGATCTGTACCCTTGCAGAAACACTGAGCCATGCATTATCCCCGAAAGAGGAATGAATTCAGAACACTCAGCTAAAGGATTTTACAGAAGAGAAGAGAGGTGTAACTACACATATCACTGGCAAGCTAAAGGTTATACATATAGCTATAATTACTGGCTACTGAGAGATCGAATGAATCAAACAGGGCCAAAATAGGACCGAAGTCTACATATGTTCAGAAGCTACCTCTCTGTTGGAGGATGGAAGACAGAAATATAAGGACTATAAATATGCTGTCTGTATTAAAATAGCTGCCATTTAGAAACCTCTAGCAGGAATATTAAAATATTCTGAGAGATCTAGGGAGGATATGTCATAGTTGTTTGGGGTTTTTTTAGCTTTTAATTACAAACTTGTTTTAGTCATGCCATGTCAGAATAACAGGCAGAACACATCACTGCCTCAGTGCTGTGTACTGTCACGAGCTCCATGTACACTCAGGAATAGACTGGATTTCCAAGTTAGGTGCGCACAGCTGGCATACACAGAAATTAAAAGGAGTTAAAATTTTTGGTCTTCAACTTGCTTAAAATTGTCTTTGTCAGAGACTAGAAGGAGAAAATTTTCTAGCTGCATGTATGCCTGGAAATCCTACTGTGAAGTCGGGACTGTATTATGCCAGTATCTTTCTAAAAATGACATTTTATATAAATCACACTCTATTTTTTTACACGTACATGTCTATTTCTTCAGGATTTTGGTTTTTTTTCTATAAAAAATTGCATGCTTTCCTTATTCTTTTCCTTTAATTAGGAGTAATGAGTTAATGGCTTTCTCACCATTGTGGTTGTCTGGCTTCAGAGAGGGCAGTTCCATTTTTCTAATCCTAGTAGTGTTAGAGGGTTCCCAAAATGGTCTGTGGAAGAAGGTGCTGGAGCAGCTATTTTTGAGTTCACTTTCCAGACAGGTGGAGGTGAAAATAGCGTTAAAATGAAAGCTGTCAGGGTTGTAAAGAACAGACCGAAGATACTATAGCTGGATTTATTTATTTAATACAGGGGGAAGGCTGTGACATACTTTTCTTTTCTGAATGAGGGCAAAATATGATACAGGTACAAAAAGGGTTGTGGCATTGTGTTTGCGTCCCCGCAGACCTTGCTTTCCCACCTTCTCACTCATTCTTCTAGCTCCTAATTCCTTCCTCCATTTTTTTTTTGAGATTCCTTCTTTTTTTTTTTTTATTTCAGCTGCATTGCAGCTGGTGCCACTGGGGCTTCGTGCCTCACCATTCCCTGTGCCCCGTTTCCTACCCTGAACAGAGCCTGCCTCAGGGATGTGAGGGAGCATGGCAGGGCCCTCCTTGGTGGGAGGGTCAGCCCTCCTTGCCCCAGAACCGTACTTTGGCTGGGCTGGCAACACATTCACCTCCCACGCTGGGTAATACTCAGCTCTGAAATTGTGGGAGTAATTTGCTTTGTAATTGTGGATTCCACTCTATCGCCATACACGTGATTCCCACACTTGCCATTGCCCTCATAGTCTCCTTCTTAACACCAGACCAAAAAGAAATAAAGAGGCTAGCACAGCTTTTGTCTATCCAGGTAGCTTTGAAGAGTGATAGCTCAGTGATGGTGGAGAAGCATGCCATTGGGGTGCACAGCGGTGTGCGGCCATGCCTCCTGACAGCGAGAAGGGGAACGCTCTTGCCTGTCTAGAGAGTTTCCTTACAAAACCGTTTGAGGACTCCTGTTCTCAGCTGGTTCACATTATGTGATATAAGCTTCCACACCAGCCCTTCTTTCTTCCATTTCTCTCCTGATCATCTGTCTCCTGCAACTTGAAGAAGGACAGGGTGAGAGTGGCTTAAGATACTCTTTTGTTCTCTCTCTCTGTCTTTTTTTGCTTTAATTCTCCCCTTCCTTTCCTTCTATCTCACTTGTTTCCCGCTTCTGCTCCAGCTCTTTCTATGTATACGTGATTGCTTTAAACTTGAATTATGTGGTTAAGATATACTCTAGATATGAGTTAGCTCTTAAAATAAACCTTATCGTACTGGTTCTTAAAAAGCCACAATACTTTGTGGCAACATTCCCAAGGTATTTATCAATGCAGCAAATATTGTTTCTAATTGCTTTCAAATATTGCTGGACTCTGCTCTCAGGGACTGAAATCACTGTTTCAAGATTTTATTTGGAAATTAATGGTTCAGAGCTACTCAATATTTCTATCACTACTGCAGGCATTTTCAGAACAGCTCTCTGTTCTGATCTTCATAAGAAACAGAACAATAGAAAAGATTTTATAATCAAGATCAGGAAGTTAATGAACTTATTTTGTGTCTGCAGAGTTCTGATGTTACTGTTAGACAAAATAAATATGATGGTGTTCCATAAAATGGAGCAGAAACAACAGAAATATTTTTAAATTACATTTTCAGTAATGTTTTAAGCGTATCTGATATGTCATGTTCCATTTGTGGAGTTGCACTAAAGTCAGATGAGTTTGCAAACACGAAGGATTATTTAGGAAAACTGCAGATACCATGAAAACTAACAAGGTTCCCACTAGATATGTATAAAATATTATGAACCTCTTTCCTGAACCTGTTTTCTTGACTTCTGTATCCTAATTAGTGGTAATGACTTTTAGCAATATAAGAACTAGAACATACCCTTTGGGTCAGGGCAAACTAAGCCTTAGTTTTGATTGTGGCTCATACATACATGTTTTGTATCATCTAAGACAATCTGCCATAACACAGGACAAAACAAGATGTTCTAACTTTTTATAAATAAAGCTTGCTTTCTTTAAGAGAGAAACTGCCAATTGCAGAAATACGCACGTTGTTCATAATTTATAAACAATAAACACTCCTTTTGGCAGGCTGCCATGCAGTTCCTTTTCTTCTCAAGGTCCAAACTGTGAGTGAGAAATGATGTGAATGTTACAAATGGTACAGCTAAGGGACCTGGCAGGGTCTGAAGGGATACTGGTGCCAGTCCAAATCCATGTTGGATGCCGTTAGGATAGGCCAGTTCAAAGATGTAATACAGCTTACTGGAATTGACTATATCAGTGAAATGTAAAGTGAAATATATAGCAGTCTTATTGCCATGTGGTAAAGACAGGACATCCCCTGAGGCTTTTCTCATTCCTGCTTTTAATATTGTCGTGGAGACGCCGATAAGCTGTTACTTGTGCCTCTGGATTTTGAATGGTTCAAACTTCAGTTAGCTTTGCTTATAAGGGTGATTTTGCACAAAATGAACGTTTTTGAGGAAAAATGAGGGGGAGGACGAGGGGCTAGGCATGAGATGTGCCATATCTGATGAACTGTTAGACGCTCATTGCTTTGAACCCACATCTGGCGCTTCTGAAGCAAGTTGCTTTACTTCTCCGGCCTCCTCTGCCCCAGCTTACTTATGGCTGTAGCTTGGTATCGCCTCTGGTGTTGTTTCCTTCCTCTCCTGCTCACCCTGCCAGCACAAAGGGGATACCCTGTATGAAATGGGCACCCCAATCTGCCTTCTGTCATGGGAACATCACGCTCAGGCTTTTTATGTGAGTAGTGGGCTGGTTTTCCTGTGCCAGGAACCCCAACACATGTTTCTTCCCTCTGCTTAGGTGGGGAGGTGCTAACAGTTCAGGCTCTTTGATTTGGCTTTATGCATGTAGAAAGGAGTCAGATTTGGGGGGGTGTCACAGCATGTCACACAGCTGTCATAGCCTTCCTGCACCTGAATACTTGCAAGGTTGCACTGTTAGAGGTCTGCTATAACAAGAGCAAATGCTCTCCATCTTTTCTGAGATAGTTGGGTTTTAGCAGATTCCAGCATTTTCTTGCCTACTCTGAGACTTTTGCTGGGTGCATTGCCTGCAAACTATTGCTATGCTATAGCAGTATATTTGCTTGACCTGGTTTTCTGACACTGCGCAAAACATGTTCGTCTGCTCAGAAAGAGTACATACAGTTTACTGAAGTTCATACACATAGCGAATTCTTTTTAAGAGTTGACTTCAAGTGAATTAGGAATCTGAACATTATTTTTGTTCACTTGCGGTTTGCCATCTCTATGCAGAATCAGTACATATTTCAGATACAGTGTCTGCTACTCTCCTACTTCTGTAACCTAATCTCCTCTTCCAGTATAATTTATATACTGGGATTGTAATTCTCCATTGATTTAAAATCAAAAAGCCCATTGATTTTTGTCATTCCGCGGTTTCAGAAATGGTTTGTTGCATTGACTGAAGGCCTGAGCTGAAGCTCACTGAAGTCAATGGAAGTCTTTCAGCTGGCTCTTAACAAGCACTGGGTCAAATTCTAAAATACAACTCTTTCTACTAAAAAAACAACAGCAAAAGTTTTTCAGATCATCGGTAGAAGAGTGCTGCAGGGAGAAGACCAAATTCATGTGTACACATGCATTGTCCCTCAAGAATGTTCCCCTAGAATTGAAGACAGCAGTATAATAAATCAATTATCTGATTAAACCCAAAATAATTAATATGCAATTATGACAGATGTCAGACCTATTAATATGTAAATATTCATAAACTTCCCAACAAGTTGCACATATGCAAGAAGTCTTTAAATATGAACATCCCACTGTGTTTGCTGAACATAAGGGCAGGAAGTTTCTAATTTGGTTGGGGAAAATAGCAACATGTATTTCAAAATAATTTCATTTTTGTTTATCAAATACACATTGCCAAGAGTGAGCAATGAGCTGTGATGTGTATAAATAAATAAAGTCTGTATGTATCTCAGCAATCCAAAACTTAAAATGTTTACTTAGAATTGGCAGAACTAATACAAATCCGAGAGTCATTCAAGCTATGATAACATAAAAATAAATATGTACTTATTCAGTTAAGAAGCTGCAGTTCTTCACCAAGCTAACTAGTTTCATTAGTTAATGACTCATTAATTAGCAGTCTGGGTTAGTTGGTATTCCCCAATCAGTTGTTACTTTTTTCATTCATTGGTCACTTTAATTGTTAATTCATTGCGTATTAACCACCCATAACCAGATTTACACATTAACTACTTTTAAGGTAACATACATAAATTAAATTTTTTATCTGAGTTAATTATGAGTTAATTCCCTTGCTAATTATTCACTAGCTTATTTATTTTTTACCTTACAATCATTATATAGTCTTCAGTTAATAATTATATAAACTCTTTTCTGTGTTAATTTTTAACTAGACACCCCTTATTAACCATTGAACAGACTCATCACTAGCATATTTGTTTCAAACCCCAGTTCACCTATGTCTGGGCTAATCTCATTGCAATATAGCAGTAAATTAACTCTGCATTTGACATCTTTTTTAAATGTAACAGGCTGATGTCTGATCTGGACTAAATTCCGTCTTCTTTACTAATGACTGTCCCGCTGTCAGAATGAAAGAGCTACTCAGGAATGAGTGATACTCTGTTTTCAGACAACACATGGACGTAGTAATTTCTATGACACTTCTTGTCTCTTTTTTTTTTTTTTCAAGATGTCTAAGACTGAAGTTTTCTCCCAGCTTTTCTGTAGTAGCAAAGGAGGCTTCAGACCCGTGGCTATTAAGTCCAAAAGGAGGAATTTTTTTTAAGTCAGAGATAACTTGCTTAAGAAAGTGTGGCAAGACAGGTGAATAAGAGGAGCATTGTGAAATCTCCAGGGCAAAAGTTTAATGACACCTCTTCTGTTAAGACTTTTTTCAACATAGCAGAGAAGGGTAACTCTGATTAGTAATTAAATCCTCTTTTTCCTCCTAATTTAACAAATTTCATGATTGTATGACTGGAGACCCAGTCCTGCTCTGAGACATATTGGTGATGATTTCTTCATCTGCACACTATGGATCTCACATAACAGATATAGAACTGATTGGAGTTTCTCTGTTAAAACATTTCTCGAAGAATACAGAATGTTCTACAAGAAGTAGCTGTATAAAGGTAGCTTTAATTTCGTAGAAGATACAGGCTATAGCAAAAAGTAGTACAAGTGCCCACAGAGAGAGAATAAATGCTAGGTACCTGTGAGGTACCAAAACTTGTGAAGCAATCAGTTGGATTGGTGCAATATAAAATGCTTTGCTATTTTTCTTTAATAATTTTCCATTCCACAAGCACTTTCCTCATGTTTTCTTCTAATGTCTTCCAGAAAATAATATAATATCAATATGATATATTGAAATCAATTATTTAACATTTTTATGTGAGACCTTTTAATTAAGCTTTTGAAAACTCTAAGTTACTCCCTGGAGTGTAAGTAGAGGTTTAGCTGAGAAGAAAACAAGCGGAACATAAGTCTGCGATCAACCAATACCACATTTGGGTTGCATAATCTGTCTACCTGACAAAATTGATGGACTTAGAATTTGCTTTTGGAGAGGTGGGCATTTGACAATAAAGGTTGAGAAGCTGACTTCTTAACAGTGACAGTGCAGTCATTGAGGTGTTAAAACACTGGCATTTATGTTAAAGTTATTATTTTTTTGACCAAAAGAATATGCTTCAATGGAGTAAACATCATTTCCTAAAATAAGAAGAAAATTACCCAGATATCTGTGTTCAGATCTGGTGACTGATATGAGACAGAGTGCAGCAGAGAATAAATTCAAACATATGTTAAACACAATTGCTTGAAAATTTATTAAATTTTTATCAATATTTTCATATTATATCTGCTGAATTTTTGTAGAAAAATATAAGAATTTCTATTGGTTGCTAGCAATTTAATCTACCTATACATATATTTGTATATATATAAAAATATAAAAAATAAACTTGCACATATATACATTAGAGAGAGAAAGATGTGTTTTCTTTTCCTCCACAAAGCTGAACACAGAAATGTCTCCATCGTGTTTATAGCCATTTTTATATCAAAAGGAACTATTTCAGAATTTGAAGTATCTGATTTTGACCATAACTTTCTTGTTTCTTTGGGAAAGTAGAGTAGGAGCATGATGTGTGTGTCATGATGGATGTTCAGAGCAGAAAATGTTCTTAAGGTTTCACCCTTTGAGTGAATTTATGTATGATAAGCTTTTAGAGTTCTCAGTGACTGGCTTTGCAAAGCAGTGATTGCATTCCTTGGTTCAGGTTTACATTGTATCTAAGTCATGACATGGACCTCATTTCATCCTCTTTCATGGTACTTTGTGTAATAAGGAACACCTTGTTTCAGTCAGTAATATTACAGCAGGAAAAATAAATGAAAAGCAAAGTCTCAGACATAATATATCTGAGATAACAAAAAATGAAATGAAACACCAGGTATATAAAGTCATTTTCTAGAGGAGCAACCTTATTTGTTAAAAAAGAAGTGCACTGCAAGTTAGAGGTGGTGTTTTATTAGTATCAGTTTGCTGAGGTTCTATACATAGAGACCAAAAATATTTTCTCAATATGCAAGGCTGAATATCTGGTCTTTGGTTTGATAACAGTTGGACTTTATGATTGTAAGGGTCTTTTCCAACCTCAACAAGTCTACGCTTCTGCGATTGAGTGTGTGGCAGTAATTTGAATGGCAAAGGGCTGACAGCAGATAGCAGTTTCCTTGCCCTTTACATCTTGTATATGAGAGTTCAGAGCAGGTAAATGAGAAAGAGAACCATTAGGAGTTCCCAACATGGAAATGAATTGACTGTATGTGTAAAGAATGGGGACAATGGTACTTCAGTTTAGTTAAATAAGATGAGTATATTGTACTTTGTTTACTTTTTATTACTAAAGCCTTTTCCTAAATTATCCAGGGAAAGTTTGTTCAAAAGGGCCCAAGTGGTTGAGCATAGAGTACTCCTGGGTAACCTAAACACTTTTAAAAAATCCTGTGTTACTTTTATTACTTATAAAGCACCATTTTGCAGTTAATTAAGGTGCTAAATGTTATATATAGCAACTTGACGGTCTTATCTGGCTGGCTTTTCACTCCTTAACAACTGGCTGGTCTCAATGTGAAGCATGGTATATACCTTCAACATCCAGCAGCAGTCCCATCCATGTCATCGGGGTGTTTGTTACACAGAACTTTTAAATGTTCAGGAGAGAAATCCCCATATGCCTACATGATAACTATGACTTCACCTCGGTGTCAGAGATATCTCTCGGCAGTGAAGAAAAACTGTTACAGAAGCTCTAAAACCACGCATGTCATTAAGTGCAGATCTAATGACTACGCAAGAGATTACTTCCATGGGTTTAAAGACGCTTCTTTTTGAAGGTAAAACAAACTATGAAATTAGATGATAACAAGGCTGAGACTTATACATTTAATTCCTTCCAGGCAAAACTCTGGATGAATTACAGTCAGAAGACTATCTTGAGATAGCTACTGTAACTAGCAGAATCTTAAAAAACCCCCCCACCAAAAACCCATGAGGGATTAAGGAGCTAGCATAGAAGGGGAAAAAAGCCCTGAACAAGTCAGAAGCTAACAAAATTACTTTAGGAATACAGCTTTTGGTTATGAAGATAAATCCATAAATGACTCCATGGGCAAAAAGAAGCTACTTCAAAATTTTTGTGAAGGGAAATTAAAGCAGTAAAAAATGACAAAATAAAAACAGTGAGTAAACAGATGAAAATCCAAACAGGGAGGTGAATTCCATCTGTGGCCAAAAGCAACAAAGAGTAAACTAAAATCAAGCTGTTAAAATTGAACCTGGTTTGGTAGGTACAAAGCCAACACTTCGTTGCATTGATTCTGTTGTTAGCAAGTTGCCTGCAAGGAGCTCCTTCAGTCTTTTACCATGCAATTGTTTTAGAGCAGCGTTTGAATTTTCTAGGTAACCCGGTTTTTCTTAAACCCTTGTTTCAAATTTTTGTAACACATTTTTGGTTTTGTCAAGTTATCTGACTCCACAGAAAAAATTTAGCACTTGGACAAGATTGTACCAGATCTGCACATATTGTGAAAGAAAATACTATGAAGCTTTGTTCAAGGGAAATAGGAGCTATTCATTGTTCAGATCAACATTTTTTGTTACTAGCTTAGCCTAGCTGATATTTCAGGACCAGCTTGCTGTACCTACTTCTTTACAACTCAGACTTATTTGCCACTATTTCAGTATCTTTCCTCTGGTGATGAATCTCTGCACGCTATCCTAAAACGCCATGCTTTGTACTAAGCTGTAGCGTTTGCAAGCAGATGAAATCTCATCACAGCTTTGATGCCACAGACTGAGTGCCCGTAGTGTGTTACTGTTTCTTTACAGACTCTTTTCCCTTATATGATGTAAGGCACAAAACACTTTCTCCAATATGTGTTGGATAATATAGCCTTAATATATTGGTCTTGCTCTCCAAGTTCAAGCAGATGGACAAAATGGCATTTCAGTATTGTCACAGGCAAAGATTATAGGTAAAATGAGGAATTAGACATATCTAAGTTTCTGTCATTCATACTTTTCTAAATGACATTTGTTTCTGCTAACAGCTTTCTCTACTATGCTACTGCACTAGAGTATGGAATGTATATAACCATCTGCAGTTAAAATATCTAGTAGTATTTTCAGTTTTTCATTTTAGTTCTATCTGCTAGGCTTTATACATAGCTTAGGAATGAATAATTTGTTTATCTTGCTATTTATTGTTTCATTTAATTGCTGACAAAAGAAATATCAGCCAAATCCAAGTCAAATAATTTCAGAGGCTACAATATCATGAGAGTTTAGTATTGAACGTTGTTTTTACTGGTAATACAGAGCTACCATTATTGATACCATAACTCCAGAATGGTCTTCATGAAAATTAAAATATTCACATTATGAGTTTTTAGTGCTTGATTTTACATCTGATAGAGGTGAAAAGCATAACTTACATGATATAGGCCTGTAAAAATAATAAAGGTGATAAAAACATTTCTGGACTATAACGTTTCTCATATTCTTTTAAATTAGAGGAACAACTAGAGAAACATGATTTACTTTGTTACAAAGAAAATTCAAAGGACTAATAAGATGAGAAATTATTATTTATATTATTTATGTGTTACTTGCAGATTTCTGTTGGCTATACACTGAAGTAGGCTCAGAATTATGCTTTTTCATATTTGGTTTGTGTAAACTGTTACTGCTGCAATGGAATAGAGAGCACTGAACTTTGAGTGGTGTAACTGATGACATTTCCTTGCTAATTAGCTGCATCTGGAATAGAGGACTTTTATGAAAGTGAGTGCATACAGCTGTTGTTAGCAAGCCTGAAAGTATTCAGCTTCTAAAATATATCACTTCAGTAAGAGTAAGCAAGGTAGGGGTCAATTAAACTAGAAAGCTTTTGTATATCAAGTCATGGTCAGATAGGTAAAACAAAATGTCTGGCACCAGCGGTTAGACATGAAAGTCTGCAGGAAAAGCCATTGTATATGATTATTCTGACTGAAGTTTCTTGCAAGCCAAAGTGTAGAAAAATATATTTTTTTTAATTCAGTGGAATTATTTTGATAATTAGGCCATTATATACTTTTCTTTTGGGGCATGTCTGAGAAAATTGATTAGACAAATACTATTGACAATTGTTTAAAGATTTTTAAGAGGTTCAAGTCAAAACTAAACAGAGATTGGTCTGCAATATAAGGCTGTAAGCTGCATTTATTTAAGACTGCTAACACTACCTGTTATTATTATGAGATATGGAAGCAGAAGAGATAATATGTTCCATTTTGGATTGCCAGTGTGAGCGCCAGACTTCAGTTAAAAGAGGCTCTTAGTTAATCCAGTCGTGAATGGGTATCTGATCTTTTGGGCTTAGGAGTTCAGGGCAGACAGATATTATGCACTCATGCTACACAATTCCTTCATGTATCTTTGGGTTCAGTGACTAATATTTTTTAAAATAAGATCAAAGCAATACTGAAGTGTCTGAGTAGCATGAAATTATACAAATTTCCACAATATTCCCAAAAATATTTTCTTGGGGGGGTGGGGCATGTGGTGGAATCATGTTCATTGAAATTAAAATACATTTTAACTTTATTCTTTGTAAGGTCAAATTTTAAAAAGTGGCAGTTTTCTAGATTCAAGTCTTAGACAACCAAACTAAAATTGTCCTTGATTTTTTTTTCTCCTTACAATGTAGAAAACTGAATAATTTTATAAAAACTAAAGGATTTTAAAAATATTAACTGGAGTCATGCTTTTCAATATTCTTCTCACATAGTTTATGACAACCTTTTTTTTCATTTTTTAGGGCAACAAAAATAGCTGTCTAACCTGAAACAGATTGTTTTGTCTGTATGGGATCTCATGCAGATGTGATTAACACTACTCTGTCGAGTCTTTAGGGTCAGGGCAGATTGTATTAGAAGCATGACAAGTAGTTAATGAATTTGCATTGACTAATCCATACAAAGCTAAAGATTTTCCTGTCAGGATTAATGTCCAAAAAGAGTAGGACACACTATTTGATACATTATCTTACACTGAATCATACTGTTATTGGACATAAGATTAAGGAACTATGTTATTTTGTCTCCTGCCATAGATATACAACTGTTTTTGCTATGACACTGACATATAGTCATTGTACTAAGGATTAATTTAATCATCAGTAATGGCCTGTTGTAATTCCTCTGTATATAGTATGCATACTTGCAGTAACTGGAGAAGTACCAAGTCTTGCAAACATTCGCTTTATAATGGTTCTTGCTGTGTAGCCATTCAGAATGCAGCGTGGAGTCGAGATGCATGTTTCCAATTCTGAACCGAACTGCCAGAAGACCTGGTGGTGAAACAAATTTTAAGCTTTCAGATGCTGTCTCGATACATTGTGACCAAAAGGGTTGCTGTTTCTTAAGAATCTGCTGGCCCGAGTGAAATGAGTACTCAGTGATTCTGTGATGTTTCAGAAGGCAGAGTTTGGTGAAAAGAATTGCTGGAATGCTTTTTCCAGGCAACTTAGGCATGCTAGTCTTGTCAAAATGGTAAGAAGAGATAGGGTCAGCTCTTGGTTCTAAAGAAGAGAAAGGGATTAAGAAAGATGTCTTACCAAGTTTTGAATAAAATACCAGAGACTATGCAAAATAAGCAAGTGAAGAAGTGTAACATCCTTCTCATAAGGAGTGTCCGTTTAAACACCAGTAAAAAATTACAGTCCACAACAGCAAGACATGCATGAAGGGAGCACAAGCGGGGAGAAACAGAGCAAGATATTCTCCTTGAACAGTTTTTTCTTCATTTTTAAAAGGTGATTTTTTTTTTAGGGTTAAACCTCATAAGTGGTTGACAAACTGAGGCACTGATCAGATTTAGTGCTGCACCGTTAAAAAAAAAGACAAAATAACAAAATACATTTCTTAGGAAGGAAATATTTTTGTTAAATTTAGAAGCTAATAGCCTGATAATTTTTTAAGAACATTTCTTGAGGAAAACTATGAATTACATCATAGGTTATAACTTAATATTCAGAATCAAGGCTTTAGGTTTATGATAGTTAAACGAAAAAGGTAGTTCGGAGAAGACTATGAAAAAAGCTTGTCAAATTATTCCAGACATAGAAATTGAGTAGTTATTCACTATTCCTTCCAGTATGAAACCAAAGTTGCATCAAGTGAAAGCAGTGGGTATAAAAAAATCGTTTCTATTCATATAGCAAACTTAAATTGTAGAATTTCTTTCCCACAGGCTGCTGTGACTACTCAAACTACATATGGCTTTTTAAAACTACCTGATAATGTGAAAGAAAAGTCATTCAAATGCTGTGAAGACCAAAGATGATGCCTCTAGCTCACGGATTTATTGAAGGCTGGATGAATGTGATGGAAAGATGTTTATGTGCTTTGCATTGTTCCATGATAACTGGTAGTAGACAGAAATTATTTGATCAGGAGTCCGGTTCTCTCTCCCTCTGACATCTAAATAAGCAGGTTCAGTTCCTAGGAAAGGATATCTGTAATGAAATCCTCTTATTTTGTCTTGTTTCCCCATTTAGGAGATAGCTACATCTTCTAGCTCAACTAGTTAAGTTGTTCTTTGGGAAGTGTGGTGTTGTCTGAGGCCCAGGCCTAGTTTACTGCATATAGGAAGTCATTGCACTGAAAATGTCTGGCAACACTTAAAAGGTTGAGTGGGCTCAGTGCTGCGTAAAAGTATCCAGAAGAATAATATGATAATATAAAGGCTAAAAATTAGTTCATGAATAATATTGGCCTGTAAGATAAGAGCAATGGAAGGTTGTAAATTAATATTTAGGGCACATCCTTCAAAAGTGGGGAATACTAAATGTGATTTACCTTGCTAGTAAAGCTGTTGGCTGTGTGGATTACATTCATCATTATCACTTATTATAGCCATCTCAAGATGAATGTCACAGGCTGACACCAACCATTTGGTTCCTAAGGTGAACATGATCATACACTTCTCGTAAATAGTACCCATTTGTGTCTCCAGCCTTCTTATTTTTGATCAACTCTCTGCTGTAAATACCAGTTGCCTACTTTTGTACCACATGGTACATCACAGTGCATTTAAGTATTGTATTTAAGTGCTTTCACAGCTGCTGCAGCTTTTTTATCTGTGTACAGATCTCTGTAACTTCCATAAATCGAATGGTAAGTATTTCTTCAGAAAGGATTTCACCACTCCTATCGTTCAAGAGCCTCCTTAAGCTCTGTTATATCCGTGTGCTCCTCAGTTTCCCATTTGAGACTGTGCAATTCATCCATGCCAAATGTTGTCTCTCTCTATACTCTCTAAATGTTAGAGTTGGTTTTTTTCTGTTTCTCCCTATTGCATGTATACTTTCTGAAATCATTGAGCATGTCTTTCTTTCTCTGTTTTGCCTTCACTTTTTGAGTTTGGTGGGTTTGATATTCAAATAAAATAATATCATTTGCATATCTGAAATGTCAGCTATTACAGTGTACCTGTTTAGAACTTACAAAAAATAATATAGGTTAATATGGGGGGGGATACAAGGCGATCAAACTTTACCTATGGAATTTAGAAGAGCTACCACTTAGCTTCATGGGATATTCAGAAACCTTGAGTATTCTTCCTTTGCTAGGATGCCCTTCCTAAGATTCTGTAGCTGTTTCTCTAATAAGAATAGAAAAATCTGCATAAAAAGTGTTGTGCTACATCAGAGCACTACAGGTAACAATGCTATTTGCATTCTTTTAAGACATATATAAAACTGAGGCAAATGAGGTAATGATAATGGTGCCCCATTAAACTTCTGGGAGCTGTAAAGGGAAGGAACACTCAGAAGTGTAGTGATGTCAACAGTTTGAAGTGTTTTATTATGGAAGTGATGCACTATCTAGCTTGTATTGGATTCAGAAAGATTTCTGTATTTAAGCCATGAAATACTGTATTTTTTACATAAATCTCGGTAGTAGGTAACTATCTTTTGAACATATTTGATTTCCAGCTACAGAAGAGCTGTGGCTGGTGAATAATCACTTAAATGAGAGATCATATCTATACATTGGACTAGTGTGGTACAGCACCCTGCATAGCGGGACACAGGGAGAATGAGTTCAGGAGAGTTACACAACTGTGCCCTGTCATGTGCCACAGTGGTACTAGTGATCAAGGCTGTAGTTCCCATGGCCTAGCCTGTCCCCTCCATACCTTCCCTGTTAAATGCTCAGTATAGTTTAAAACATGTTTAGTCTGTGTCAGTCAATGCCTGTTATGTGGTGCAGACCGTTTATGATTTTTGTATTAATAAACACTTGAAAAGACTCCTACTGCTTTCCTGGATGGAAAGCTGTTATCACATGCTTCAGCGACAAATATGCGTTCATACTTCTTATACTGTTTTTTGGGGTTCTTTTTCCTCTAGTTAATCAAGTAGCAAGAAAACAGTGAAGTCTGAGGTAGATGTCATGGAACTGTAAAAATACAATGAAAAACCTCCTTTGGCACGCTGCTTCCCACTGCCAGGTATAGTGCAGTGGAAGGGAAGAGTCCAGCTTGCTCCACAGCTCTTGTCTGCAGCTGCCTTACTTCTCGAGGTAATCAATAGCTCTTCAGCCCCACAGATCAATAGTTATAACACTTTTGTAAACATAGCGACAGATGACAGTGGAGATTTTAAGTTCTTATTGGATCTAATTTAAATAGGACGAGACAATGCAGTTCTACTCAAAACTGCATTTGTTCTCTAGTTTCAGTCATAGCAATCACTTGTCAGTTGGCCCTTCAGTATGAGCCATGGTAAAATTGTACCTGTGCAGAACGTAATCAGCTGGGGTTTAGCGGATGAAAAGCCCCACATTATGATGTCTTGTGGCTTTGCAGGTTGCTTTGTTATTAGGACAAACATCTTTACTAGGAAGGTAGTGCAGCGCTGGAACTTCTGACCAAC
>Ga0065711_1007749_pt1 | contig 36736 bp, 17 predicted proteins | sample Hoacrofraction12_FD_59098 | JGI IMG/M metagenome (GOLD analysis project Ga0065711, IMG submission 59098) | Hoatzin crop microbial communities from Cojedes, Venezuela - Epithelial fraction 12 v2 (version 2) | ecosystem: Host-associated > Birds > Digestive system > Esophagus > Crop | place... | reverse complement strand
AAAGAGGAAGAACTGCAGCCCTCACAAATACTGAAGACAGTTTGCTACAGAGGCTGCAATAGTCAGAGCAGTTATGTGATAAAGAAGTGACGTTGTCTCCTTTTGTTTTTAAGCGCGACCTGGAGCTTGTGCAGTAGCGTTATTCTCCAGATGGCTTTCCACAGCATCGTCTTCCGTAACACACCAGTGAGCCACGAGACTGAAACAGAAATTCCAGCATGGGGAGAGTGTGAGTCATGAGATGGTGAGTGAAAGAAACAGCAGGATAAAAATAACAGAGCACAGTATGATGCAGAATATTAATCTCTTACCCTGTGTTATCCTAGCTTGTATTACATATACTACTATGTTATACCGTAGATGCTCTGCTGCATGAAACAGATCTCTCCATGCTACTCTGAAAGATTATGGCTCATGATGTCAGATTGCAGGGACTTCTAATACTTGTGCATTTGAGTTGGCTGAAAATTCTTAATCAAAAAGTTCCCGCAACAGAAAATATATAACCAAATCGAAATGCCACTTCTGCAACGTTCATACTTTTTGTATTTTGCGTGCCAACATCAAATTCAGTTAATTTATCATCACTTGAATAAATGTGTTTATTAAAAAATTAAAATAATGTCTCTTTTAAAGTCCCTCTCTTTTTCCAACCTTTCTTTTTTTCTTCTTCTTCCTTCAGGAGGAGAAAAGAAAGAAGAAAAGTATAAAAACACTGTGAAAAACTGACGTAAAATTCAACTTTGACTCCAGCTAACATGGATCAGTAGGAAAAAAAGTAGAAAAAGTAGCATCAATAAAACCAGAAGAAAAGCCAGGTATTTTATTTTTGAAATGTGAATTCTTATTTTTCTACTCAAATCTGCCATTCTGTCCTGGCTGAGGCTCATTCTGAGATCACTCACAACAAAAGCAGGAGCCCTTCTAGGGAGCGACTGTTTTCAGCTCAGCCAGTTTGAAGTGTGCGAGTGCAACATCTAACCCGGTCACCTTGACCTCTCCTGTAATCACTGGAGTAAGACAGTGATCTTCAGAGAGCTATCTGGAGCTTAGGAAGTCTAATGCCATGTTATTTTTCAATTCAGTCAGGAATCTGGGCATCACAAAGACAGCAGGAGCTTTTCCGTTAACTTCAAAGGGTGCCAGCTCTGGCACGGAGTCTTCACTGCAGATTAACACATGGACAGCTCTTTTGATAGAAACTGTGTCTTTGTTTTTTGGGAGTGGGGAGAAATGTTTATTTTATTTCACACAGATTCAGTTCAAAAATCTTTCAAAAGTATTTCACTTTGCTTTCTTTTCATGTAAGTCACCTCCAGGCTTTGTCAGGACTGTGGAAAACTTTGCCAAAACTGGGGAACGTACAGACGAATGCCAGGGCAACCTTCTCTGGCGAGCAGCGCGGTGGCCGTGTGGTCCCCGTGCTGCCGCACTCGGAATGTGAATGACCGGCTTTGTGGGACTCTCCCTCCTCTTTGCACATTCAGGGCTGCCTGGGGAAGCGAAGCATTTGCACACACACTGAAAAAAGCCGCCGTTTAATCATGATTGATTTAAAGTCACTTGATTTAAGGCAAGTGTGTGTGTAAAGTAGTATGGTTCAGATATGCGGTTATGGTCAGAGTATTCTGTGCTCCCTTTCACACCCTGTTGAAACCAATTTCTTTGATCCCACCGAGTAGAAACTACTTGAAAAATCCCCTTTTTTTTCTTCTTTTTTTTTTTTAATTTTTTCTTACATAGGCTGCCTGGGAAGCTACCTGGGAATGTCTTTTCTATTTTTTAAATACTGTTCTTAAGCAATCTTCTCTTATTTTTTACATTTATATTCCCATCTATTTAAATTATTCTTGTATATCAAGTCTTTTTATTTTCCAATATGTAAAGAAAAAAACACTTATTTTTGAAGTTATACAAAAATGGAAGTCATTGTAATCATGATTTGACATCCTTGGAACCTATTTTATTTACTATTTAATAGTCACTGTTTTTATTAGGACATGGTTTGAACGTAATTTTAAGTTCCAATAAAGTTCCAGGGCTAATCTCCTGGGACAGGATATTTATGGTCCATATTTTCAGACAGTGAGATTGAGAGTAGAAAAAGGCTTAAGTATTTAGGCCTCGGTTCAACTCTGAAGTCAGGGGGAATCTGTCCCTTGCAAACAGTCATTTGACCAGCTGCAGGAGTCAGTTGCATTTTCAAATGCCCAGTTTGAAGGGTTCGTTGCATTCAGCGTACTGGTTGGAAGCAGAAACGTAAACCTTGGATTGTGTATATTACTGCAGGGGAACTGACCTATTTTTCTGAAGAGAAAAAAGCCTACTGTAAAAATCTAGTTTGCAAGAACTGGAAACTATACTGTTTTTCTCTAGGATGTTTGGTTATGCAAACAAATTGATGAAGAAGCCATTTCCAGCAGGAAAACCACTGATGGTGCTTGGTGTCACTTAATTAACATTAACGCCCTTGAAAGCACAGTGAAACAATGGTGCATCTTTCACTTGGTTCTAAGCCATAATTCTGTATCCAGTGTGGAGCCTGAGGATTTGCTCTTGATATTTGCTATAGCTTTGCTTTCCTCCTGCAGATACTGACCATTAGGAAGACACTGCTGCAGAGACTGAAACCAAACTCGTTTATTCCTTGTTCTCAAGTCATCCTGGGTCAGAAGTCACTGAAAACTTTTCTCCTGGATAAATAACTGTGATGTGCCCATCAAGCATATACTCTCAGTGAGTTGGATTTCTTCATGCAAAATGTTGAAAATCTGTTCTGCTTGGAGGTTTCTCTCATAGAGGAATTGTTCAGCACCACAAAAGGTGTGTCCAGGGGTCCCAAAGAAGTTTAAATGCTTTGAACTCACTCCCAGGCACAGGAAGACTTTACTACTTGAGATTTTGTTTGGAAATAAATGAGTTCTTGTCATGGATTGGGCATCTTCTAGCATGGTTCTTACATATCAAAATTTCTCATCATTCTGGAAGAAGATTCAAGTATTTGTTGTTTTTCTTTTATTGACATTCATCTTTATTTATTTTGTATTCTTGAGATGTGTTGCATCTCTGGAGTTTGTATTTCTACTTTTAGAGTAAAAATGCTGTACATACACGTCTAGAATGGATCTGAAGATTAGTCTAATTTTAAATGTGGCTTTGACTTGAACATTTTTCTGTTTATGTTTATATTGCTATTTCAGAAATGTGCATTATCTGTATTCTTTATGCCTTTTTCCCATCTATAACTCAATAAAATTATGTCTCCATTCTGCAGAACCATGTCACATGTGCATAATAGTGATAACAGTTTTTGAATAATAATGACTGATAATTGTAAACGGGTTAATCTATATCTATATTTATATCTATCTTGAATCTGTATCTGTCTGCCACAGCCTGAAATTCTTCTGATGTAGGATTTGAGATGGTGAAAAAATTACCAGTGAGTGGTAAGCTCAGCTCAGGAATAATTATTCATAAGGCTATTTGTACTTGAAAAGTAGATTTTTTCTGTTTCCTGTAGGTGTATGTTCTTTATTTCAGTTCTCACTGTGGCTGTTTAGAACTGGTATTAGCCATGTGAGCCAGTGGAGTGTCACCCATTTCATCAGGCTGCTCATGTCTTTTATGTCCCTACAGCTCAGGGATAAATAATGACTGCAGTACATCCTTCGTCACAGAATATGCAAGTTTCTAAGGAGTGCTAGCTTAACGTTTCAGAGCTTTCAGCCATTGTATGACTAAGAAGGAGTACAGCCCAGGAGATCTGCCGCTGGCCTGGAACAGCAAAGGCTTGGGTTGTGTTGAATGGCTTAGCATGAGTTTCCTTTGTGAGAGGAGGTATATTAGATGCGTTCCAAGCATGTGGCTCTCGTTGGAAGTTAAAAAATACTCATCTGAGTACATTACCTAAAATTTCTGTGAGAATCCACATCCTGCTGACTTGTTCCTGAACCCTATGTCTGAGGCAGAGCACAGACAAAGCCAACGTCTTCTGATGAACGGCTGTTTGGTGAGTGAGCCTAGAGAGAACCAAAGAGCAGATCCAAAGGATGGAGGTTGTTTTGCTCCACCATTTGAAGTTAATGCAAAAGAGAAGGCTCTGAGAAATTTGTGTGAGGACAGTACTTTCTTGTGGTACTTTTTGAACTGAATGCTGTAGGACCTGGCTCTGCCTTTTCAGAGTCTTTAAGGCATATTCTCCACTGGCATGAGCTAGCCTAATTTGTTTGACATTAGTGGAGCTCTTCTGGATAATAGTCACTGAAAACCTGAGAGCTTAGCTGCATTGAAATGCAACTTGTTTATATGAAGCACAATCTTTTTGGAGGACATTTTTTTTATCCTCTCTAGTAAGGAAAAGAAAAGAGTAACTTGACCTGGAGAGTCTGTGGGCTGATGCAAGCCTTAGGTCTTTGACTGATGGACCTGCACACCAGTCACGTGGATGTTCAAGTTCTGTACAACTCCCTTGGTATTCTGTGCTTCACTTTTGTAGTGGGTAGATCTAGTGACAGTTAATTCTGTGCTGACATGAACAGACTGCACACATGCACGAGTGGATGCGGGATTGAGGCTTCAATGAGTACATTTTGGAGTGTCTGGAAATAGGCTTTGAGCTTAGAGTGAACTTAAACTTCTGTGGGCTATGAGCACTCATAGATATTAAAATGCCTCAGAGCAAGGACATGTAACCATCCAATGTCTCTTCTGCCTTGTGGAGATTCAGCTTTTCTTGGCGTATTTGTTAGAAGATGTTCACTGCCAGGAGAAACAATAGTAGCTTATTACTGCTGTCTCCAAAGTTTAGGGAAGTCAATGGGAAATTTTTTTTATCAGCTTCAATGTGTTGTGGACAAATCCTTGCTCCATCAAATACAATTATTTACAAAGCATTCGGAGTGGTAAAGACATTCCTCATCCTTATCCATTTAATGCTGTATGCCAAGCCTATGTTCAGGATTTTAAATTGTATAAATTGAAAAGTGCTCCATTTAAACAGAATGAAGTCTGAACCAATTCTGTCTATTCTGTCTGCTACTCTGTAGGATGTTTGCCAGAGGGAAAGGGCAATAGGACCTCCAGTGAGATGTCTGGGGACTGTGAGAGATGACAGTAGTCATGATGACAGGTGACTAGTCTGACTCTATAGACTTACCTACACCAAGACATATCTTCCTCACTGCACTGTTGACTGCAGTCATATTTTATCCTGTACCCAGAAATGACAGCTTCTGACTCCTGTTACATCTTGGAGGTATAGTATACACATCTAGAGATCTCCAATCAGTAACAAGATATATTCATGTGAACAAAGAGCTGGGGCTGGCTCATAATTAGGGTTACTAGTTACAGGACATCTTCTTCCATTTATGTGAACTACTGCTGCTATTTTGCCAAAAGCATGTTTGTTAATTTCTTTCTAATTTCTCCTTGTCATTATTAGAGGATAAAAAGCATATTTTGACCTCCTGGAGGAAATTGTTTGTTTTCACAAATTGCTTTTATTAGGTATGGCAAATGGCCTTTCTCTTTATTACCTTTCTTGCTTCATTCTTCTGATAAACCCTGCCAGGACAGTCACGGCTTACAGTGTCCGCTGTCCTCTGTTCTTGCAATCCAAAGATAATGCTTCTTTTTATAATTCAGTTGCTACTGTAACTTTTGCAGAATTCTGACAAATGCATGGAATTGCAACATAAGCGTAGTTAAAAAAACTCAGGACTTTGTGTCTGCTTCTTGCTATGGTAAAGCGAGCAGAGCACAGCCTGGATAGAAATCTTCAAAAAGAAACAGTTATCATAGAGTGCAGCCCTCATTTCAGGAAGTCCCCTAAAATTGATTGACTGGGGCCAGGATATGTTCTAACATTCCTCCTTAAGTATCTGCCATATGATGACTAGATTTTGTTTGGCTCTAGTACTGAATTTCTTGTTAAAGGAAGAAACTGGTAAGGGGGTTCAAGCAAAGGATAACGACAAAATGATAACTGAAGAATTATAATCTTAGCTATGTGAGATGTTCTAGTAGGAGCTGTACATCTAGATGGATAAATATTTCCATGGTAGACTTGAAAGCCTGCGATGTTGCGTGCCAGGATCAAAGCACATAGGTACCTGAACTGGGTTTACTCATTCTTTGAGAATCAGGAGGTTCTGAGGATGATTTCCACTTTGGGCTGGGATGAAAAGCTAAAACAGCAAATATATTCACGGTTTAAAAAGCTTGTATTTCAGACTAGGCTAATCAAATCACTTTGATTCTATTTATCAACTTTTAATTTACAATAAAAAATCAATTTGGATGAAACTATCTTGAAGTTGAAAAAGGGAGGTTGCTTAGAAATTGACCTTGTCCCTAACCAGCTCCTAGCCCCTGTGCTTAGGCATTGTGCCTATAATTGCAGGAAAAATGTCCAAGGTAGGCAGGAAACACAACAGAAAAGTCTCCTAATAAGAAGAAAGATGATAGACGGAAATCCACAGAGCTGAATGTGGTGCAAAGACCTGGCTGCGATGTTTAGTCATTGGATTTAGATCCACAGACTTGTGAGCATGTTTGCAGCACAGAAACCTTGCAGAGCACGTGCCCGCAATATGCCCAGGTGTATCAGCTGCCAACACTCTGCTGAACTCTGCTAAGTTCATTCATTATCATTGCTGGGTTTTTAGGAGGCAAGATGAGCAAAATCAACATCAGTCTCCAACAGATGGGACTAGAGCAGGGCAGCTGCAGGCATACGGTGCGCTACATAAGGCATGCAAGTGCACGTGGAATCCTCTGCCCCCAGAGCTCTGGCATTTCCGTTACGCAGGCAGTAGGAAAATGCAATTATCTGAATTAACTGTCACTCCACAAATCCCTTTACTTTGCACTGCCCAGTTGGAAAAATAGGCAGGACATGGGGAACACTCGGTACAGAGGTGCAGTTTGTCACGTGGCAGCAAGGGCAGCGGTGAAAGAGCATATTACTGCCTACGCGAGATGAGCAAGGGCGTTCTTGTGAGCCTCCTGCCTTTTCATTTTTGTTCTTGGTATGTCATTTTGCTTTTTTACCTTTGGGGCTGAAAAGCTGGTAAATAAGATGACAGCACAGGCATGCAGAAAATAAAATACAGCGGAAACATGTGTAAACAAAATTACTAGGGCAAAACAGTGCCTCTCAGCACATTAGCTGCACTGTGGGGGACGTACAGCTGGGCAGGCCTTGAGGCGTTTTCGCCTGGGCACAGCAGATGCGGGCAGAAAATACTGATGCAGCGCTCTTGAGAGAGCTGCTCTCATCCCTGCTCATGGAGAGTAGACAAATGGAGGGTGGGAAAGAAGCATAAGGAGTTTGATTTATTTGGGTTTTTTTTATTATTCTTTCCCCCCGCCTCAACCCCCTTGAAACCATGCCGGATTTTCGCAGCTTTAAAAGGATCTCGGCTATCATTTCGCTGTCTCTTGCGCATGTACCCACATTAGCTCTGCAGGCCACAAAGTAGGACATCAGGAGTCACCTTAGGATGAGAAATCCGGTAATGACCAAACATGTTTTGTTCATGATAGGGAGTGGATACTTTTGGGTGTGTTGTTCGTTGTTGATTTAAAGTGCTTGAGGTTGTTAATACAGCCCCCATCTGCCCAGTCGGGTAACCTGTCCTCAGTATGGTCTGAAGTGTCACGAACTCCTGTCTTTGAGAGCTCCACACGAGGAAGGGGCCACAGGAGAATAAAACTAGCTTGTGTTTAAAAAAAACCAAAGCCACATCACTGCAAACACTCCATCTTTCTGCTTGCTGGCAGAATCTCTGCTCCCTCCCACGCAGCCGCAGCTGGAGAGCCTTCACTTGCAGCAGAAGCTGCTCTGCTTGTGCCAGTCTCTTTCCACTCACTGCTTCCTCTCCCTTCCTCCCTCATAGGTAGCAGCCGCTGCAGCCACTGCAGCCCTCATTTCTAGCTCCAGAGGGGTGCCCTGCTTAAGTAATTTGCAGAAGACAAAGGAGGAAAACATTTATTTGGTGCTAGATGGGGTCAGGGTGACCTTGGTAGCTGCAGAGATGAACAGGTCCAGTTCCCCAGTGAGCACCCTGCTTCACTCTGAGGTTGGAGTAAGAGCTTTTGCCCAGGCCCTCAACCTGTCTAACCCAGAAAGTCAAGGCAGAGGAGCTCTTTGCTTATATGCTTCTGGGTTTAAAAATGCATGTCAGGCTATAGTTGAACCTGGTGTTTTGAGTCAAGCTGAGTTAATGGGCTGTGAGTATGATGGCCACGTGGGAGCTTTTTAGCATGTGAGTGGCAAAATCTGGTCTACTTTGGCAGCAGAAGGATCAGCGCAGAGGGGTCCTTTAGTGAGAATGACCCCTTATTCCCTGCTGTGTCCATGAGGGGAAGGACAGGATGAGTATCTTGTTGTACCATGCTGACTCCTGGCTGAGTCAATGGCCCTTAGGTTTTATCCATAGTGAGTAAAGCTTAAAGTAGCTTTTGGGAAGAAAAGGAGCTAGAAGGCAGGAATTCATTTTCCTCTAGTAACCCTGGGGTCTGCCTCATTCCCCCTCCCATCAGTGAAATGCATGCTAGTGTGGAAATTAGAAACAGATGTGTGCTCTGCTAATTAATGAAGAGTGAGCTCATCCCTTCTTGATTGGGAAACACAGTGGAGGGCTTGCTTTTGTGCCATAGGCAAGTCTCCAGTCTGAACCATGACTCTGAAGCTCCAGTAAGGCTGCTAGAGAAGAAGTATTAAGAAGTGAGAAATCAGCTGAGCAGCCTTTGGGAACTGAAGGGATGCCAGCAGCTTCAGTGCTATTTATACGTAGGTAATATCTATTTTATAAATGGATCACAGCTATCATTCCTCAGCTGCATAGAGGTTACAGGCCTCTGGGAAGGATAATGAGTAATTGGGGTTAATTTAAGCAAGATCACTCACTGAAAGAAGAAATGTAAATGCCATTTTGAGAAGTGCATGCTCCTAAAGTGTAAGAAAGATGGAAAGATGACCAATTGCCAGGTATTTCTTATTTACTCTCCTGTGAACTCATCAAAGTACTTAGAAACCTGTTTTTCTTCACATATTTTTGTGATTCAGCTTTTTGTAGATCTGGAGGTTATAATGACTTATTCACATGGGTTGTCAGGTATCTGCAGTAGCAGGGTTATTGTAGCCATTTTGAAAGAGCTTTAAGGTTTTAGAAGTTGACCGAGTATGAGTAACAGAAAAATACCCATCTGACTTAGGTGGGCAGGGCATATCATGGCTACTGAGTTACAAATAGAAGCTCCCTCAAGCTTTACAGTCATCTGCAAGAGTCTGGAGCTGAGATATCCATCTAAACAACTCATCAGAGAGCCACAAACAAGACTGTGGGGAAAAAAAAAATTCCCATCTGTCAGTGGAGAATTCTCGCACAACAGCCTGATTATGCTGTTTGCTAGAATTCATTACCCGAATATCCCGTGAGTTTCTTTCAACTCTTTCTCTCATTTTCTCTTCACAGCCCAGGCTGAAATGCAAATAGCATGTAAGAGCAAACCTCTTCCTGTCTGATTAGAGTTGCCTTTTTTCAGCTGTGCATTATGAGAAAGGTAAGCCAGAGAACAAAACTCACCCATCAGAGCCCTCGCAATGCCATTCTCCATCCTACGTTGTGCATACCTGGGCCCCCCGGCACTGCCTGGCTGTGCAGGTGGAGAATTCCCAGGCTCAGCACCCGCACCCAGGGGAGCCTGTGGGTTGCTTCAGCTTTGCTTGATTTTTCCATGCCCTTCGTGTTTCATCAGTGTGACCAAAAAAATCAGTCTGCTCCCTGCATGTATTTGCTATGCGCACGTAGAAAAGAATAAAGATCTTCAAATGCTGAGGGATATATTTTTCTCCTTAGCTTTTTCCAGCCTGCTTTGCCAAACTGGCACCCCCAGATCAGCCTCATTTGGAAATGTCCACAAATAAAGCCTGTACTGAAAACTTTCAAAATACAAATAACAATAAATATAATGAGTCTGACAGTTCATAGCTGACCAAACTTTTGTTCACTTAAATTGAGGTTTTGTTAGGTAAGGTTTGGCATCTTGGAAGAGAGAACTCTTAATAGCAATATAATTTTAACATTTATGTTTGGGTTTTTTGAAGTCTGTTTAAAGCATTTTAATGCACCAGGATGCGATTCGCAACACCTATATAGGAGGCAGCTTTTATCACTTACTGTTGATCATCTAACAGATTTTCTGAGTGGAATATGAACAAGAGCTGATGGGAAAAAGAAAGGGGCAGACCTGGCTTCCCTGACTCTGTCTATATGAATTGCTGGTAAAACAAAATATCTTGCCTTCCACCGAGATGAACACTTACCCTATGATAGTGGTGCATGTCTTGAAGAACTCCGTGGTGAGCATTGCCATTCTCTGTATTTGCACTGGTGCAAATAAGACTAGAAATTCCTCCTCACAACTTTATTCATAATATAAGGAGATTCCAAGAATAAAATCTAGCTAATTATCTCCTGACCCAGCCTCCGAAAAAATGAAGCTCAAACCTCAAAGGGTCTTTACACTTGTGTCTGTCTAGTTTAGAAATTGATCATTTTTATTATGGTTCACATAATGTTCAGGGTAGGCACAAGGGAAAAGCATTTGAAAGTCATCCTTTTGAGAGCTATAGTCTAAGTAAAAGTAGAAACACATGAAAGCGTGTGGATGGGATATGGAATAATAATAGATTCTTTTGCAAGGAAGTTGGGGTGGCTGATAAGCAGGTTAAAATGAGATAAGAGTATTCTCTTGTTCTCCCCTTGGACACAAAGACATAGCAAGTCTATTCTGAAGAAGGTGCTTTGATTAAATTGAAGCTGTTTTCAGGCTACGTAATGCTTCCTTTTCTCTGTGTAGAAGTGAGCACCAAAGATGGCACGCTCCATCTGAGCAAATAAATGCACCAAATTCATAAAGGAATAGGTTAGTCTAGAGGCTGCTGACAGTGTTATAAAGAAAGTATGAAAGACTTGGAGAAAGACGGCTTGCAGTAGGTGGTACCGTGGGGAAGAAAGTAATAGGGAATAATGTAAGGGGAAAAAAAGTAATTGAAGCCTCATAAATTCAGTGCAATGAACTGCACTGTTTTCTGGGTGTCTCCCAGAGAGTAGTCAAGTACCCAACCTGTGAATTTTAAAAACAGGCAAATGATTTTTAATACTGCAGTTCACAGATGATGTTATAAGGCCAATGATATCCCTTCTCTCAGCTTGTTAACATAAAAGTAGTGTGGGCTTGTGGGTGCCTTGAAAGCCAGCAATCAGACTTTTGACTCAGCCTTACCTTTTACTGTATTGATACCAACATTGTAAAACAGTTCTTATTACGTGTATGTGTAAGTATCATAGAATCATAGACTTGTTGGTTGGAAAGGTCCTCTGGAGGTCTGGAGTTCAGCTGCAAAGCAGGACTCCTGTCAATGCTAGATTAGATCAGCTGCAGGTGTCTCCACCCAAGTGTTGAAAACCTCCAAGAGTGGAGTTTCAATCACTTTGCTGGGTCACCTGCTCGAGGGCTGCACTACATCTTGGTGAAACACTTCTTGATGACTGGCTTGAACCTCCCAAGATCTAAGTAGATATGGGGTGAAGTGAACATCACACTGGATTTCTTTCACTTTAAACTTTGTTCAGTCCTATGGCTTAAGGCTGCTATTTTAAACCCTCTGGAAGTTCACAGTTTTCCATAGCATCAGTCTATTTCAAAATAATCAGTCTATTTCAAACTGATTTCCCACCATGCTGCCATAGTAATTACCTTTGTTGTGAGATGGTCTGAATCAGACACCATTAAGGTCTCTCTGCTTTGTGCTGAAAATGTGGCTCCGCTAGTCACGGAACAATGCATGCAAGAGAAGTGGAAAGTGGGAAAATTTGCGCCAACTAGTATTCCAAAGCCAATCTCCTCAACACAACTTCTGGAAAAAAAGCCTGGTGTTGAAAGTCATCTCGGGCTTTGTGCTCAGGAGGGAAAATGTTTGCTACAAAGGACTTTCCATGCACAAAGCAATCACAGAAGTGCTCATCCGTTAGCCTGCATTTTTTGAGTGAAACCATCTGTTACCTATTTCAAACATGCTAGTTTGTGTCAACGAACAAACGCTCAGAAGCAGAGCTGTGGCATGGGTGTCAGTACATATTTAAGTGCGCATCAGCTACCTAGTGCACGCTGTCTTGTAATCCTACATCTCCAATTGTAGCTGCCTGGCTTTTAAAACAAGGCGGCCAACAAGAGCTGACACAGAGTTGCGTACACAGTGCTGAGATTTATCGCAGCAGGCTGTGTTAGGAGAAAAGTTGCAGCTAATGAACTGATCTCAGTGAATTAAAGGGCTGATGCAGACACAGTGTTATCTTTCTTTCACAGAGTGGACTGATTTCATTAGCCTTTTCCTTTCAGTAAAATGCCTGAGTACAAATGATACTAGTATCTCTGAACTGGAGTCTGCTGGTAATATCTCAAGTGAAAAAGCAATAGGATGTACAGGAAGATTCCATAAGACTATTGTCTCAAGTAGCCATGCTATTGAGAGCAGTTTTCATGATATTTCCTCAAAGAAATTGCAAAAAGCAGCTTCACTCAAGGGCCACATTTCCAATGTAACCACTTTTTAAAAAAGTCTAGAAATAGTGTAAAGGCTTCAGCTCCATTCCAACATAGATTTCTGATCATGAGGCACACCGCAGTGTGAGTGACTTCAAACACAGATTGTTTCAGAAAGGCTTTTGGCTTTTTCCTGATGTGGATTGATTCAGAATAGTTATTTCTAGACAGTCACTTTTTGTATCACTTGGGAAATTCTTACTTCTCATAGTTTGATTTCTTTCCCCTTATGTTTTGTCCCAAAGTTAGAACAGAAGTAAAAATTCTTAATGAAAGGAATTGAAAATTTTGAAAGCTCAGACTGAAATATTTTATAAGCTAGCAATTTTTTTCATAACTGAGATGAGACACAGTGCCATGAACAGAATATGTATGAAATTATGGTTACACTTAAATAATCTTATTTGTATTAAGTGTCATAGAAATCAGATAAGAAGGTGAAACAAAACTTTACTGTTACGTTGGATGAAACTAGCTCCTTTTCTGCTCAAAATTGGATGAGACATCTCCCATTTGCCAGGAAATTAAAGACTGAGAAAACTACAGTGATGGTCAAGACAGAAACTGAGAGTAAATAAGGTCTGCATTTTTCCTGCCGTGGAAGATTATCTGGTCTGATGTATGTGGTCAGCTTTCTATGGCTCACAACCAGGATCCCTGTCAGCCTGTTTGTAAGCTTTCCTCTGTCCTTGTAGTCTGAAAGCACCTGCATCAATTCGTTGAAAACCATAGAGAAACAGGTCCTGCACTGTCTCTGGACTGTTCTTTATTTACACATTGTGTTTCACACTTGGACATTTAAGAAAATAATTTTTATATCTATTGCTGTGAAACCTAGATTGAATGATTGTAGTTCTGTACTAATGTTTGGTGATCAGGGTGGCCCAACAATAATTATTTTTCCATAGATTAAATTTAGATTGTTCTCCACTTATCTGACGGATGCAAATATGAAATGAGTGTGAAAGACTACAAAGCTGCACTCAATCTGTGTAAGTGTGAATAAATGCACAAAGTCAGGACCAGTGGAAAAACTTTCTCCTTCTCTTTGTTTGTCACACTTAGAGAAGTTTAAGTGCTGGTCTTCAGATAAGTTAGTCGAGTTCATATCAGGTGAGTGGGAGAAGATTCTAGGCCAAAGAGGCTGAACTGATCACAACATGAAGAAAACTTGACCTGACAAAACCAAAATCTGCCCTTGCATTAGCTGCAGGATCAGTGACCTCAGTGGCCCTTTCCCCTTTCTCTCCAGTGATTTGCTTCATGCACCATGAAATGTGCATTAGTTTGACAGCCAGCAGAGCACTGAAAGATGGGAAACAACTATTACAAATGTGAACTTCTTGACTCACTGAGCTGGATCTGGCAAAGTAGATGTGTTTTATTGTGTATGTTGTTCTTTAAACTTGAAAATCATGAAATGACTTTAAGAAGACTCTGTGACAAAAAGAGATCTGTTTAGATCCCTAATCAGCCCTCTGTTTTCTGATTTCTTTCCTTTCTCTCTTGTCCGCTGTCCTTTGCTCACAGAACACTTCTAACCAGAAGTCAGATGCTTGGAACAGCCCAAAGCGTTTGGTGCTTGCAGTAGAAACTTTGCTTCTGATCACTTGCAGTCAGTGATGTTTGCTCCTCGTCTTCCTTGAAGATAAAAGATTTTTCTAAAAGCAGCTGCCTGGCTAGGAACAGAATGTGGAGAGCTGAAATTCTGTGGATTAAATTGGATTTTCCCATGCAAGCGCACGTATACAGCGAGATGCGTGCCATTCTGTTTACTCCTCTATAGAGTCCAGTGAAGACAGCTTTAAAAGCTCGCAGATAGCTCACATACCCGGAGAAGTTACTTCTCAGTGATGAATCCATACTAAATTTATCTCAATTCCAGAGCAGCAGTTTATAGTGCTATAGTTTATAGCAGTTTATATTTTAAAAAAGAACCTTCTTTCCTTGCCTTCTGAGTCTTAAGTTTCACTTGGGAAACTTCTCTCAACAGCTTTGTTTTTTTTTCTCTTTCAAGTTAAAATCACGAGCTGCTGAAAGGTCCCAATTTAAATTCTGTGGGACAGCAGGGCCCCCCAGATGGTCTCTCCAGAAATGACTCTTGGCAAAGGCCACACATCTGCTCTCTTATTCGATTTTCTCTGTAAGGGTGAAATTCCCACCACAGTACAGCCATGGGCAGGAGAGGGGAAGGTACTGTATAGTCCTGGAAGACAAATAATCAAAACATCAATAAGCTTAACCTCAAAGTGGTAGGAGGGAATACAGAACTTAATGGGTACATGAGGCAGACAGGTAGGGGTACAAGTTGGAGGATACAATGACAAAGACAGACAAAAAGAAGAGTGTGGGGATATTTCTACTCTGTGAAAGAGTCCATGTAGTCAGTGGATGCCACTGAAAGGAAATCTGTCCGGGTACAGAATATGAAAAATAATTAGGAAGAGGCCCCATAGTCAGATAACATCATTACAGGAAATCTGCTCTGGAATGACTGCTCTGAAGCATTTTCATTCCCCAGTGTAAGATACATGGAGGACTTGCAATCATAGAGGTTTCTCATCATTCTCAGACTGTCAAGCTGAGTATAGAGAAAGGAACCTGCAATCAGACTAAGCATGCCACTGGGCTGATATCTTACTCTTTTAGAGTGCTTTTTTGTTATTTTAAATAGTTGTCAAATGTATTTTGTAAAATGGGTACCCAGTAGTAATAGCTGGAATTCAAAATGGCTTTTCTTATTTTCCTCTAATTTCTCCTCTGAGACTTGAGCCTGGAATCGGATCACTGTAAGTGGACCTTTTTGGCCCATGCACGCTCACATTGTTCCCTCTTTGTCCAAGTCCACTGACTTTGATGGATCTTGAAGCAGGTGTTAAGAATATATCAGGTATAGGTTAAAGGTATTCATTTTCAGATATGTGATGTTTCAATGTGTAGAGTGGTTTTGGTGGTTCTACGATGCTAGCAAACTTGGTTTTAAGAATAGATTTGAAAATAAATGGTTTATTAAAGAAGTATTGTCAATAGCTTCTCCCTGAAAACAAAACAAGGGGATTCTTTCATTTCTTCTGATGACTCTAAGAGGAACCTGTGGGTGTTAGAGATGTGTGTGGTTTTCATACAGATGTCCGTTCTGGTAGGTATTTCTGTCCAACTCGTGTCTGAGCTGAGTGGTAGTTCTTGAACATCATGGCAGGACACATGCATATATAGTGTAAGTGCCAACATGCTATCCAGTATGCATGTGTAAGAAACATGGGCTTCATGATGTCAATAGGTACATGGTTAAAGATCACCAGCTGTAGTACATGTTTTGGTCTATATGACATTGCAGAACAAACAAAAGTTATGTATAAAGCTGATGTAACAAGTGCAGTGGAAATGAAACAATCCTGTTCCCAGCTCTGTAGTGACAGAACCTATTGCTTTGTTGCAGTCCTTAATAGTGAACTTTGATTAAAAGGAGGAGAGCAGAATTTTAGATATGTGTACAAGCCCCTCTTTCTTTGGAGAACCACTCCATCCCTGAGATGTGCAGCGGAGTAAGCTAGGGTGAAAGTCATGAGTCAGCTTAAACAGGAGAAGCAGAGACAGCAAAAGAGGTGCAAACAGTTTGGGGAGACTCATTGGAATTTGGCGTAACCTTTGCAGTTCTGCAAAGGAAGACCAAAAAAGTAGGATGTAATTCAGCAAGGAATTGTGGGTGGACTTGAACTCATATAGTTGCCAATTGTAATCTAAAGCAAGTTGGAAAATGAATGGTGAAAAAATATTTTTGTAAAAAATGACCAAATAGTTACACTGGGGTGCAAATTGAGCATGAATCTGCAAAATCATAATAAAATGGAAAATCTGAAGTTACCTTGGGATGTAGAAATAATCATGTTGAATGAAATAATCCTTCCTTTGTGCTGAGCATAAACATGATCTTGGCTGGCGCGCTCTGTCTTCAGGTCAAGGAAAACGAGCACAGATTGGAGGAAGTCGCCATGTGAGCAAGAATGAGGCTCAGCAAATATGCCTTCTGGGCAAGAATGAAAGAGCTAGATTTGCTTAGTTTGGAGAGGAGAAGTGTGAGGAGAGTTTTGATGTCAGGCAAAGAGGAGGATAATATTGTTTTGCGGCATTTTGGAAGTGGAATGAATGCTGGAAGATGTTTGTCGACAGAAGCAAGACCAGCAGAGGAACACCAACATGATTCGTGCTGTAGGGGGAGAGGAGGAGGGAGCTGGGTTTCTTCAGCTGGGAGAAGAAAAAGCTAGAGGGATATTATTGCTTATCTCCTGTTACCTATTGTGTGGTTACAGAGGGTCACATTCTTCTTGCTTGGAGATGCATAGTGATAGGCTAAGGGCCAAAAGACATAGTTTGCAGCAAAGAGAATAGCAACTACCTATGAAGAAAAGATGACTTATTATGAAACCCATCAAATGCTGGAAGAGTTTGTCCAAAGAAACTGGAAATTTCCAAAGTTCAACTGGAGAAAGCCCTTAGTAACCTGATCAAGCTTTCAAGTTAATTCTATTTTGAGTGGAAGGTTAGATTTTAGACTTGCAGAAGTCCCTTCCCACTTAAATATCTCTGATTTTACAGAAAGAAATTCAGATTAGAAATCAGATGTCCTTTCTAATGTTAAGAATAGGAAAACCCTGAAATAGGCTGTGTGGGAACAGTGAGGTATCTCAGCTGCCAGAGGTTTCCACGAACAGGGTAGATGAACATCTATCAAGAGTAATGTAGAGAGAATAGTTCCTAACTCAGAAAAATGGTCTAGATGATATCTTAGAGTCCCTTTCAACCCTATTGTCTCTGACTCTCTGAGAAAGGTAATAAGGATGCATTTATCCAAACCCTCATAGCTTTGGCTCTCTGGTTTATCTATTTGTCCCAGCTACAGAGAAGAATGGCAAAAATAGTTTCTGGACTGAAGTATTGAATGCCTGATACTGACACTGTGCATTTCATTGGATCTCCGATATGTGGGTTGAATCATAAATTTTCAGGCACTGGGCTCCTTTAAATCCTCAGCTGCAGAAATTAAGCTATGAAAGGGATGGCTCCAGCTTTTCCTTGCTTTTCTTTAAAAGACCTTCCTGCCTCTAGAGAACATGACGACCATATGAATGGAACAATCTAAGGACGCAGAATGCAAACCCTATAATTTCTTCTAGTTGAGGTTATCAGCAGTGTGAGAGTTGGGAACATCAAGACTCAAGAAGCAGGCTTGCTCTTGAGTTTCTATTGGGTCAATTAATTACCCTAACAATGCCAGTCCTCAGGAAAGGAAAGAACTTGTCATCTACAACCACATAATCGTAACACACAGTGTTAATGGTATGCACCAGAGGAACATTTGCTTCCAATAGGACTTTTCCACTGTTGCCTGTTTGTGCCTGAAAACCTAAGGTCACCCTGGTATTTCAGGAGGAAGACAAAACAAAATCCTTGTTGAAACTATATCAGAATGCTGCTGACTCTGTGGGAGAGGTTGTCTATTAAAGCCAGAAAAAAGATAAGATTGAAATCATGTGAGGATTGCCTAGACTGCTCCCCTACCTCTGCATGCTGTCCCATGTGCTGGAGGAATAAAGCAACACAACTGACTGACAATGCAACTTCGCTCACTCATTTTAAAAGGAAATAATGCCCTGTTAGATTCTTGCCTGCTTGCATTTAAATAATAAATACTTACAGTCTCAAGATCTTAAGGGCTGCAATCTTCTGTACAGAGGAAACCGTCTATAGTGATGAAAAGAAACAGATGTTCTCTCTGTTATGCACTAATCTTCCTGTACTTTCCAGAAAATTAAGGTTGGGGGGGTGGGTGAGTTCTTCTGCTGGAAGAGAAGATTCAACAAATATCACTTCCAGTAGTTTTATGAGAAATTATTTGTCTTTTCATGGGTCAGTAGCTTGCAGGCAGATTGCCTATTACTTTTCCAGAAAATTAATATTTTGTCTTAACAGTTCTCCATTATGCAACCTTTTTGTATCCATCTCCTCTTGTGCTGTTCCCATTTTTGTATGGGCTATATTGTGTCAAAACAATGTTTTTTCTGCTGCCAGATTATGTGCCAGTTCTACTGTGGTTCAGTGCCAAGTGTTCTTTATTTTAGGGTGAGGAAGGCAGATTCTCATCTGGGATTCATTCTTATTCTGCTTCTTTCGTGTATTTGAGATGAAAGACTTTTGGAAATAAATTGAGAAACTGTGTATCTGAAGAAATCAGGCAATTCTGTCCTAACTTGGGTCTAATATATGTCTTTATCATGTAATGTTGTATCTAATCATACACAATCACAATATCGCACTTCCAGTGGCCCTGCAGGGAGACCTTTCTGAGTGAGGCTTTCATCTGTTTCCTGAGTTTTTGTATGGGTTTAAAGTTTGGGCGTTGTGATGCGGGTTTTTTGTTTGGTTATTTGCTTGGCTGTTGGTTTGTTTTGGCGTTTTGACGTGTGGCTTCTTTAAAGAGCTGTCCTTAAGGTCCCCTCTGACATCCACTCAAAGTGTACTCAAGTTTGCACTGAGAAATAGAAAACTGGCGAGAAGTTAGGGAACCTCAGTGTTGCACTTGCCTTGTGAACAGCAAGGGATCTATGCTTGCTAAGGAAGCACCAAAGGAGGAATTCTACCTCCCAATTTTCTTTTTTTCTCTGTTCAAAATTAGTTATCAATGTAGGTAGAAAACACAGAACCTATGACAATGCATCTGAGAGGACACTTGGACCTTTCTCGGTCATGTATTTGTCCTCAGAATTCTTTAGGGTAAGGTGGCATAAGGTAATGCAGGTAGAGTTTCATGTTATTGTGCCATGGTAATGCATGGGAGATCAAGTGACAGCTCGGAGGCCAAAACTTACACAGAGATGTTTCAATTGTGGGGCACATTAGTTGTGACCTTTCTGCTTCTGAAAGGCTCTGCATATTGAGAGTTTTGACCAGCTATGTCATCATCAGGTTTAAATATATTTTGGGGTCGGAGGTCCACACGCTCTATGTCTTCTTGTAATACCTCAGTAGCAGCAAGGCTAACTCAGTTTGTACACTGATGCAGGTAGGCAAACTGAACTAAGACAGCAAGCAATCTGTCAGGTGCAGCAAGACAGCAGCAAAATAACTTACAGTGTGTGTTATCTAGTAAAAATGAATTGTTCCTACTTTGGAAAAGACCGTTTCTATACTTGGAGCTTGAAAAAGCTGGAGATAAAAATCTGAAAAGGGGAGGAAGTGACACATTTCCCTCAGCAGATTTAGAAACAGAAAGAAAAGTTACAAATACTTGAAAGCTGACATTACCTGCTTGTCTACCTAGTGGCCAGAAATATGAAAGCTACTTTGTGGAAAATCAGAGCAAACTTTCTGCTGTATTTTAGTATACTCTATTTTCTGACCACATTTCTGAGTTTTCACTACCTGTGCAGGAATAATGAGGGTCTGCAGGCTTCTATGGTCACAGGAGTTTGTTTCTGTTTCCTTACATCTTGTCTTAACATGACCATGTGAACTTCATGAAAGTTATGGTCATGATTTTAAAATGTTAAACAGAGAAATGCTTTCCATGTTTCCCTGCTCCTGATTTGAATACAGACAGGAGGAATTGGTTAGTACAGTGGTGTTGTAATGCTGCATCAGAAGCTGACCGCATTTCTTCAATATGTGATATGATGAGGCATTGCCATCGTGACCTTCAAAGCAAGGTTGCAACATGCAGATGGACATATCCTGACTTGTGAATTAGTGTTGTGATGGCAAAGCTACGTTTTAAGGGCCTTTGAAATTCAGTTGACTGAGACTTGCTTTTCTTAAAACCAGCTGTTGTGCCTCACTGTAGTCACCTTTGTTGCTGATTCTAATGAAAAGCATTTGCAATGATACATGATATAGTCTACAGACGTTTTGGAGAGGTGAAAGCCAAAGGCTGGTGTGGGGTTTCAGTTAAGAGATTTCATAAATTAACTTTAATGTGACCTGTAGTTCTTTGTCAAATAATAGGTTAGCAAATGAATTTGAATATGTATTATCTGAAAGATGAAAGCAAATGTTAGCATCTGAATGGGACCTGGGAACGTGACAGGTTTTTATTGAGCTCCAGTCTACTTATCATATCTGGTGAATAATTCATGTCCTGAAGGTGGCTATGGCAGAACGACTGCATAAGCAGACGTGAGACAAAACCAGAGACATTTACTTCATTCCATTCTCACCTTAAAGTGTGTGTTCAGATAAAAACAAGACTCTAAAACTATTTTCCTTAAGCATTCAGTAAGTCACATGAAGCAGCCTTCCACTGAAGGGAGAGGACCACATCACGATGTCAAAGACGAAGCTGGGTTTCAAGGCAAAAATTCTGGTGTTTGAAGTTAAGGGGGGTATGATTTCCTACATGGACAGCACTCCACTACACAGTGAGCTTCTCATGAGCCCACTCATAAGGGAGTGCCAGGAGATTTACTTCATGCATGTGACATTATCCCATAGTAGATAACAGACAGATGAGAACGGATACAATGTGGATGTGGGAATTGCACATTTAATTCAATATAATATTGATGTGTATAATTTTAATATGTAGTTTATGCAGTTGTTGACCTAAATTCTTGAATGCTAACACAGCAGAGTGAACTAACCATAACCTGATCAGAACAGGCCTGTGAAAGAACAGGATTGTCTTTAACTTGTGCTCATGGAACATGATGAAAAATGCTTCTACTAGGAACTAAGATGAGATCACAGAGTTTCTTTTTAGATCATGCATCGGGCAGGAGGAGCCAGCTGTCTGGTTCTGATCCAGGTTTGACCTCACTTTGAAAAGCTGTGGGGCTCAATGGCCATTCTCAGGTCTACTCAGCCTTTCAGCATGATGTGGTCTGTTGCAAATAACCTCCTGCTTTCTAGAGAGCACTTAATGGAGAATTATTGAATGATTTTCTTAACGAGATCAAGGAAAGAAAGTGCTGTTAAAATGCACAAATAATTGAATGCTTGAAAATAGCCAGAGAAATTGATGCCATGACTGAGACCATTTTTTTTTTTTTCAGAAAGTAAAATGTCAAATTAAACACAACTCTATAGATACATCAAAAAAATGGTTCTTGGTATAACGCCAACATCAATAATTATAAAGGGGAGACAGCAGGCTAAAAGGCATGGCTGGCAGCAGTTTAAAAATATTTGTCCTTGGTGGGACCAGAGACTGATTCAGTTTAAATTTAGATTCCAAAGAAAACTAACATCTCAAAGGGCATATCATAAAACTTACTGGTTAATTTGTTGCAAATCAGAACAAACAAGATACAATAGAACAAGCTTATATTGGCTTAAAATACTGTAATAATGCTGCAGTCAGATGAATGAGTCAATTCAGTTCACAGTGGGTGAGGATTTAGCCTAATAAATGACAAGAAGTGGGAAGTGAAAACAATAATATGAATTTATGAAGGCACATATTTGTTTAACAGGTATTCCTCCAAGCAGTGCCAAGTAAACCTCAAAGGCTCTGCATCCAGTGTCAGCCTTGATGATGAATAAACTCTGCTCTTTTCATCTGCTGGTGTTCTCAGGTGCAACCCCTGTAGAGCAGTTGAAAGGTCTTCAATTTTTTTCTGGTTGGGACTTATCAATGGCTACATAAACTATCGCTGGTGTCAAGGCATGACACTGGCATTTCCAGGGGAGCTTTTGAGGCTTTTGCTATGTGGGTAATCCTAACAATCCCTTCTGAATCAAAATGCTTTTAAACTCTATGGTGGCATTCTACAAAGTTACATTTGAGGATCAGTTTGTTCTTAACGGTGAGAGAAAGGCTTGCAGGGCATGGTTCTGCATGAGGAGAGATGGAGCATTGGGTAGTTTTCAGTTTATAATTGTTTGTGGGAATTTTCTACATAAGACTAGACTGTCCTGTTTTTGAGGAAGAGATCATGTTTTCAAATTTCTGTTTGTCAGTGTCTATGAGCATGTGGTATGTTCTAGACAGTTCCACAAGCTGAAGAAAATAAATTTAAATGGACAGATTCTGTCTCAGTTATGGCTTATCTCTTTATGATTTATCTCAGAAAGGAAGCAGGTCTTGAGTGTGGAGGGCAGACAAAAGGTCTCCAAGAAAATATTAGTGATTAAAGTCTATTGAGTGGAAGTCTGCTTGTAGTTTATCGAGTGGTCATACACTTGGACAGTGAAGGCAGAACCTATTGCCAGTGGGTGATCTAAACATTTTCGGGCAGATCCTAAGAGAAATTGATATGACTGAGGTTTGTGAAAGAAAAAAAACTTGTCAGCTCATTCACTGTTCTCCAACCTGTCATGCATGAGCCAGTGGCAGATCAGAGCACAAACATGGGCTGAGCTGCACTGAACACTCAGGAGTGGCACATGTGAGAAATACCTGGAGCAACCCAACTTGTGAAAATAAGCAAAAGAAAGTTTATTCTAACTGCCTGCTGCTCCTACTGCTGCGACCTGATCTGTTCATAATACAGAGGACACATTGCACAGGGAGGGAGCTCATCTCTGGGACAGAGAGAATAACGTCTCTGGACACAATGGAGATGACCTAGTCTTTGGGCCAAGTCCAACGGGACTGTGAGGTGCAGTGGATGATCTTTCCTAACCATTATTTGATAGTTCTCCACTCTCAAAGTCATGCCCTTCCAAGGAATAAAATAAATAATGGTTATCTTTTCGGGGCTAGTGCAAGACTCTTCCATACAGCATCTTTTTCCAAATGTATTTTGTCAAAATTTTGCCAGAATGTCTAGGAAATAAATTTCTACAACTCTTCTACAATTCCTCTTAGGAAGATAGTGTCCACGTGGGGATTTCTGGAGGAACTGATTGCCTAGTAGCTCCCTTATAAAATAGTTGTCTTGGAACTGGTTTACCTCTATTTTTGAGGAGAAAGCTGCTGTTGTTTGCAAAAGTGATGCAGGAGTGGTGTTAGTTTGTGCCGTGAAATACTGCTTTCATTAAGACGCGAACTTGTTACAAATGGTCTCGCATACCTTGCTGCTTCTCAGGCAACTTACAAAATATGAACTTAACAAAAGCTGATACCTACTCTAATGTAATGACAAATGCTATTTTGGGAATACTATGTCTCTGTCAGAGATGTTTTATGTTATCGCAATGCATGGGTCTAATTACCCACATCAGATTGCAGGACCAGCCCTTGAGGAAGAGGATATAAATTGTATCTCCTCAGCAGACTTGGCCTGTGGACCCCTTGCTGAACAATCTGTTCCTTCTCTAGGATGTTTCTTGGGGTTGGAACTTCCTGAACACAAAGCATGGTGATGTAGTTAAAAAATTAATATACATCAAATTTCCTTTGCTCTTTCCCCTGAGTATCATACCATCATTTTTGACTAGCAATCACCTGATCTCACATATCGTGCCTAGTCCAGCAGTAAAACAGGAGTCCGATCCAGTGTCTGAAGCTCTAATGATGACAAAAAGGATACTGTTTCAAGAGCACATGCTTAAAAGATATTTTAAAGTCTTGATTTTCATTCAAAAGAGGAAAAAAGAAATCAAAACAAGAAGCTTTTATGGTCTAATTTCAAATAAGCACACTGAAATTCAAAGTGTGACAGCTTAAACATTGAAAAAATGCAATGTATATTAACTTCCCAGTAGTTAAATTTGAATTTGCAGTACGTTTTTATAATAATAGCATTTTAATGTTTTCTGAAAAAAAGACATTGCCTACTTGCTACAGTAGCTGTGTAGTCCCAGTCGAGATGCCACATGTTGGATAAAGACCTTTTTCATGTGCAGCCACAATGTTTTGTAATCTTTTACCTTCCTTGTTGTGAAATTACTCTGCAAATTAATAATTTTTAAGGAATTTTTTAAGATTGTTATTTGATTGTGTTCTTTTCTAGCCTTATGTGAAAACTTATTCCCTTCTACCTACCACAAGAACTGCAGTTTCTCTTGAAATTTTTTAAATATCCATAGCATCATGCCAGGTCACATCAAGTCATTCAGGCTTTCAAGACATAACATAAGCCTACACAATGTGACATGCTTGCTGCATTATGTCACAAATCTTCAGAGATATTATATTTTTTTAAAAAATGAATGTGGAAGTTACCATGGCTACACACCTCTTTTTTCAGTTTTGAATCATTTTAAAATATCGAGTGAATGACTCTTTCCTGTCCAGCAACAACACAGCAAGTGTTTCAAATGTACTTATTGTCAAACTTCGCAGAAGAAACCCCCAGCATATTTCCGTGTTTCTTTATCAGCTGTAATTTCTCTCCTTGGGATAAGTGTAAAATGTGAAGCAAAGGATTCTGTTGCTGTGTAAACAGCAACTAAGAGGACTAGAAGGAAGTGCTTCTTAGCTGCTGTAGGTCAGAGTGACTCCAATCTACACTTACAGACTCGGTGGCCCGTGAAGGTCAAGGGGTGTGTGTGTTAGAAAAGCACGATGTCTGGAGAAGGAGGCAGTGTCCTTTGAATGTCAGCTGTCATTCCTGCTCAGTAATTCTGAGTTTCACAACAGTTCTTATTGTTTCCTTAGAGTTAATCACAGAGACATTCACGTGGAGCAGCTTGTCAGGAAACCCTCTGCTCTGTCCCGTGGTGAACAGCACGACGAAGACGCTTCACTTCCCACCATAATACTAGTGGGGATTTGCCAGTTTTATCAGTGAAAGTGTTCTCAATCCACATCACTGTCCACTCATCTAGCCCACACTTTCTGAGCTTCCCTTTGAGGATGTTATGGCAGATAGTGCCAAAAGCCTTGCGGAAATCAAGGTAGACAACATCCACTGTTCTCCCCTCATCTACCCAGCCGGTCATGCCATCACAGAAGGCTATTAAGATTGGTCAAGCATTTTTTCCCCTTGGTGAATCCATGTTGACTACACCTGATAACCTTCTTGTTCTCCACTTGCTTAGAGATGACATCTGCAATGAGCTGTTCCATCACCTTTCCAGGGATGGAGGTGAGGCTGACCAGCCTGTAGTTCCCTGGGTCCTCCTTCTTGCCCTTTTTGAAGACTGGAGTGACAATGGCAGTCCTCAGGTACTTCTCCTGTTGTCCATGACCTTTCAAAGATGATGGACAGTAGCTTAGCAAAGAGTCAGCGTGCTTATTCAAACATGATGTTCCTCTAGTCCAGACTTTTGCCTCTGATGGTGGCCAGCACTGGGTAGCCCCAAGGAAAATGAAAAAAACTTTGAGGGAAAAGGATGTGGGTTGTGATTCCCCCACTTGTCTTCTTACACCTCACTGTCAGGCTAGCACTGATCTCTACTAAGGACAGACCTTAAAGCAGGTGGCTTAACAAAACTGGAGGGAACCTCTTTTCGTTTCTCGAAGTGTTCTGCTGTTTTCCCCTCTAACTTCTTTCTCATTTCTTTTTCCTTTCTATTTTCTGAAGGCAGAGGTTTTTGTTTTCAGTATTCTGGTGTCCTACCCTAGCAAGTTCCAAAGTCTGACACTCTTTCCAAGAAAGCTTTCAGCCAGATGTTGGGAGTTTTGGAGTCTGGGGAGGAATGTAGCCTGGGAAAATAACCTCTGCAGAAAGAAGGTGATTTTCTAAAACCATTTCACCAAAGCGTACCAGTCACAGTACATCACATGGCACATTGGAATGACAGACTAGCAGCATGGGATCTCACTCTTGGCCACAGTATTCTGGGTGAAAAGAAATCTTTTAGATTCGGGTTCCTTATTTCTGCACTAAACAAATCACAACAACTTACCCTTGAGTTGAGACAGTAATTGGTTTTTCAATTTTCTCTAAATGTGAAGGGAGCCTGGAAAAATAAGATGTGTAGTCTCCTATTTAGTCTTGCAACATGACTGCTGTTTTCTAGTGAAGTTGGAGTGTGCCCTTACATTGATCTGAGGAGGCTTCTAAGATGCTGTGGAGGCAGTCTCTTCTGGGAGAGAAATCCACAACTGAAAATGACAGACAAAAAGTAGATAGCTCTTCCACTGGTTACAACACCTTCTTGCTCCCATGTTGCAGAAGCACACGTGAGCAGGAAGATAGTGGGAACAAGTGGCATGAGGGTTACATATATCTGAGGACCAATTGTGGCCAGGGAGTTGCTGGTACTTTCATGTTGCTGATCACAAGAGCAAGGACGCATCTGGGATCTTCTTCCCTGTGTGTGATTCTGGAACACGCCGCGGCTGGTCTTACTGGCTTGAAAGGAAGAACTTGTTTGTCTGTTACTGTCTTAATTTTTATATGCTTTAAATTATTTAGACATATTTTTAATTTAAGTATTGTATTATTGAAAAATTGATCTTAGTTTAGCTAACATACATCACTTTATGCCAAGCTTTCTTTGCTTGCTCTTTTAATAATGATTTTGAATATTTTCCAAAAGTAATGAATGGGAAATTTTCTGGAATTTGACCATATGATTTAATACTCTTTGTTATAATTATCTAATATCCATATGATGTAAATGTGAAATCTAGGAATTTTAAAAAATTTATCTCTATCATCCTTTCCCTCTCGGGATTTTGCACACATTACTGTTGAAGGGCTCTCTGCTCAAAAAAAAAAAAAAAATAAAAAAAATCCTGAAAGCCATTGACCCTAGCAGTTTGAAATTATTTTCTTTATTGCTGAGAAAATTGCTAGAGCTAATTGCTAGGAAAGTAGCAGTTGGCAGAATGGAAGAGTTCAAGGACAAGTTTTAATAGAAAAACATCTATATTAGGAACTTTTTTTCTGTTCTTTCTCGTTGTTGTCATAAATATGGCACAAAGTTTAGTTTTTAAAATGGTTTAAAGAAAAAAATCTTCCTTCTCAAATGCACATAAAAATGTTGATGATCTCAGAGGAGATAAGCCTGCTATCTGGCCAACAGCAACTCCGTCAGACTTGCGTAGTTTTATACAGCAAGAGTCAGTGTGCAGTCTCCGAGTCCTGCAGCTCTCACTTAACTTTTTTGCAACATATTTTTCCTTTGTATTTTATTCAGTTGTCCCTTCCTGTGGTTAGTTTCTGTAAATTCTTGTGACTAATCCGTTTCTTAGGTGGCTCTTTTTGTAGTCAAACCTCATTCCCTGGATGAATGAGACTTTGTCTGAATCAGTGGGGGCTGATGGCATCTGAAAATAAGCTTGATGAAAGTGAAGCAAGTAGCCAATTTCAAATGGCAGGGAAGGATAACCCACGCTCTGATTTTTCTCCCTCGGCGGTCTCCTCACAGTGGGTTTGAAGGGACCATTTTCAGTTCGTTTCTGTTCTGTGCCAATTGCATCTCTATAAACCATCACCTGGTGCATTTAGATTCAGTAATTTTTGCTATCCATTTCAGAGGGAAACCTAGATTTAATGAAGGCTTTACTGGAATCTGATTCCTTTCATTTCTTGTACCCACTCTATCCGGGTTTGAAGGGATTTAAGGTAGTGTAATTTAAGTACCTGGGAACTGCAAAAAAAGAGAAAAGTTATCATCCTCCATTAAGTAGTTCTCTGGTTTTTGAGCAAAACCTAATTCTGAAAAGAAAGAGCAGAAAGAAATGAGCTATCTCATTAGACTGTAATCCTTGTTGCGGGGCAGCAGGAGAACCTCTCCCACGGAGCGGTTCCTTCCAGGTTCCCGTCTCCCGTAAGGCGTGATGCTGGCTCCTACCCTCCGTGCGACGCGCTCACCTGCATGACATCATTCTGTGCAACTTGCTGGAAATGTGTTGATGATGTGCGAGTCCCTGCGTGTGTCTGTGTGANCAGGCGGANGGCATAACAGGGGGTAGGGTGAGAAAATGTGGGAATTTACCTTTGCTTGGTCATTTCCAGAATTCTAGAAATCAGTTTTTCCTGGCTGTTGTCAGGGAGCAGCAAGGCAGGCTGCTCCGTGAGGGAAGGGAACCTGAAAGCCGTGGCAAGGCAGATGCGATCAGCACCCTAATCGACAACGGCACAGTCCCACCGATCCAAACCAGAAGATCAGAGAGGACCTGTGATGATAACCACAATTCTTGGGTCAGCCAAGAATGCAGCGATGACCCAGTAGGTCTGCAGCGATGAGGCAGGTCTGAGATCAAGCCAGCAAGTCGAGTCAGTGATTGAGGACTGGGGGGGCACAAGGCAGGGCACAGACATCCCCCCTGCAGCTGCAGCCCCCAAAACTCCCAGCGGCAGGGCGATGCTCTGGGCTCTGGCACTTCTTTGCTGTGTATTGTGCTTGCAATGCAAGTGCCAGCTATGAATGAAGCTTCGCTGCAGCGCTCAGGACAGCAATTCACGCAGGCTGGTACTCACAGGACCTACCTCTGGGTGCCCGGCTGAGGTGGTCAGTTATCGGGGTCCTGAGAATACAAACAGGCTTTCATTGCCCTGACCTGGAGCCTCCACGCATGCACCCTCTGCTTATTGCCCCAGGAGCTCTGCGTGAGCCCAGGGCCTGGGCACCCAGCTGTGGTTTTAGCTATGTTACAGGTCTGCCAGCACCTAGCCCCATCCTACTGAGTGGATTTTCAGGACTGACCTTAGACTTGATTTGTTTGCCTTGTCTGATGATCACAGCGCTGTCAGGGGAACCTGCTGCTGTCACCACTGCTCTGCTCACCCTGCTCAGGCCCTGTGGGACTATGCCCTGGTCACGAGGGTGCTGCATCTGCCCATGTTGTGGTCACCCTTCGTTTCTGGCTTGCTTTGCTTCATAGAACAGCCCTGTTCCTATTGCTCCCTGATCCTACATTAGGAGGGTCTGGTGCCTTTAGACCCCTCTTCAGTCACTGCTGGGAGAGACTGGCACGTGCAAAGGCAGTTTTGTTCTCAGGTGGGTTTGAATGGTACTTGTGGGATGCCTTTATTCCTCCCGTCCCTGCAGAAGACGCCGAGGAAGGCTAGGCCCCCAAACTAGGCAGCATGAATGGAGTGAATGGAGTACACCGGCAGGAAACCTCATGTCAGTCTTACGATAAAGAAGTGTGCTGCTTTCAAGAGGGTGAAAAGAAAAATTAAGAGAAAGACATAAGGAGAACAAAATGGTAGAATAATCTAGAAAGGGAAGGTGTTGAATGGAGCTGAAAATATTACAAAGAGAATTCACCACAAGAGCTGAAGGTTGGCAATCAGCACAGGATTGAGAAAGTCCAACCACAGACATGCTAAAAGATAAACCTTTCTGTGGCTGCTTCTATCGTTGTGTGTGACCACAGTGTCACTGTGTCTGAATCCTATTTCTGCAAATTTTATTTCAAGCCAAATGGCACATGTTTCACCCTCAGGCCAAAGGAAGTACCGCTGATGTCCTCATTGCTCTTAGGAAGCCTTCTTTGCTTATTTCTGTTTTTTGAATAAAAACTCATCCTGGTGGGAGCTCCCACCCAGAAATGCTGTGGCTGCTTCTGTGTCTAATTCTGCCACATCAATCCTGTGTTCTGAATGCCTAGTTGTCAAAAAGATATTCCTGCCTTCTGTGCTTTTTTGGCTTTTTAGTGGGATACAAAGTCATCCTCTGCAGTGGAGTCGGTGTAGGGATGGGACAGAAGAATTCACAATGTGAACATGCTCATCCATTGGCATGTGGAAGACGATGGGGAAAAGCTAGTTTGAATAAAAAGAATTAAGTCTGTGGTTTTTCAGCACAGTTTCTCACTGGTGGGATCCTGGAGCACAAGAGCTATGAGGTTCCCAACTGACAGGAAAGGCATAGCCCAGCCCCACAGTGTGTCTTCCCCTTTCCCACACGATGATGTGTTTCACTCACGGGCTGGCTGTTCGGTTCACTTTGGCCACAGCAAGGTTATACGTGTTGTTTAATATCAAGAATAAGCAGCCCTGGCAGTGCTTTTTAGAGACCTGGCAATAGCACGTGGAGGGGATGTTATTACTCTGCAGAGTGGTGGTTCTTATGAGTAAAATGCAAATGGACCCAGAGCTTCACGTTTCTCCAGAGGAACCTAATGCCTAAAGGGGCTGTTTTTCGAACACTCCACTGACGACTGTACATTTCTAAATGAGAGCTATTTTAAAGGCACTGCACTCATTACAAGGTGCTCCAAGTATGACATCAGTGTTAAGGATAGCCTTAGTCAGCCAGTGATGTAGAAAGGGGATCATTTGGTGGGGTAGACTTTTGGGTCCAAGCTTCACAGGCTGAATTTTGACTTGAGACTAATCCTGGGCTATTGTGAAAACTGTGACTTCACCATGCTCTGGACTGTGCTGTAAATCCACTGCTCCTCTAACCGTGATCAGACCACTTTGGCTTTTCCTGGAGAGCTGATGATGGTGCTCTAGGGAGAGGCTGAGTCACATCTGTAAAGCTTTGCCAGTCGATGGTGCCTTCAGTTCCCATTAAGGTGAGCAGGACCATCTGCTGCTCCCCTTCCTTAGAACAGCACCATGTAAAAGCAAGCTGCTAGACAGCTGTTCTTTCGCTCAGCAGTGCATTGGCCACTAATACCAGCAGGCAAAAAGAGTAACCATCTGATGAATGGCCGAGAGTCTCGGTCTCCTTTGAAACAACACATTGTGGAAAAGTTGGGCATAGCTCTTGAGAAGTTTTAAGGCAAGTGGATGCTTCTCTATCTGAGCAAACTGTCCCCTAGCCAGACAACTGCAGCTGTCTGCAGCCCCTGCACAGGAGCTGATGAGCGGTTTGTAACTGGTAAGAGTGGCTGCAAGGCAAATGCTCCCTTTGAGGCAACCAAGGGGAATTGCCACAGAATCAGGATGCTGCAGAGATGGTTTAACGTTAAACTTTTTGAACTGAAACTTAAAAACCTTTTATGTTCCACCAGGGTTTGAATTCCTGATCTTAGCTCAAACTCTGGCCTTTGTAACATTTGCTGCCTCTTTTATTTAAAAAGTTTCTTTTGCTGTGTGCCTGTATTTTCAAGCTTCCATACGAGGTCCCAACATACAAGCAAATTAACAAAACCCAAGCATTATTTGTTCGCTAATACCTGCCCTTGGATATGTGAGAGCTGACTCCGCTGAAAACAGCGGAGCAACATTTGTGCCTCTGATGTCCTGATGCAGAGCACTTCATGCAAACAAAAATAACAGATGACAACAGCAGAATTGTGCTGCTCAGCCCTTAGAAATCAAACTCCTTCAGGTGATTTAATGGTAGTGGCAAAAGCTGTGTCAAATGAATTCCTTGTTTATCTGATAGCATGTAGATATGTCAGGTATTAGAGCTCCATCATGCTAGGCTCAGTGCTTATATATGATAACCAATATTCCTTGCCCCAGAGCTCTTGCTGTGTGGATGTACAGTGAGAGACGAACTGACAGGAGGACTGCATGGTAGCTGTGAACTGATTAAGATTAGTGTAATGAGCAACAGCCACAGTACACCAGCTGTCTGCCCTGTGTCTGGAAAGGACAGAGCAGGGGCTAGGTGTTAGAGATACATGACGAAAGATATGGCAATGGGTTTTCACATTATGACTGGAAGCTTTTCCCATACATAGAAGATAGAATAAAAAATGAAAGGGTGAGCATGAAGAAAATCTGCAAGACAGTCAACAAAGGCAGGAATCAATATCAGCTGTGTAACCCATAACTGGAGATCTGTTATCTGTATTTCTTCCTTTTTGATCACAGGAAATTATTCTGGATCTCATTTTCTTGGTATGTAACATACACATCCAGCAAATACTTCAGCCAAATAATTTCCAGTTTCTGGATTGTCTGTGAACTGTTAATTTCTTTGCTTGCTCTTCCTTCTAAATGGCATGGCATTTTTTTTCTTAATTACATGAGTGAAGGAGGATAAACAGAACAGCAGATAGTGACTGATGAACTTTCCAGAGTGGCTTTTGTTGTACTCAGTATTCTGAACTGCATGAGATTTCCATTAATAAAGACCATAGTGTCTGTATAACCTATTAAAAAATATTTGTGGTGTTCTAATCTCTGTGGGCTGATTGAAATCCTGCTCAACTTCTTCTTTCATTTATAAAAAAAGAGATGTATGTTTTGCTATCCAACTAGCAAGGCTTGTAGTAACTATAAGTCCTCTCTAAAATGTGCATACATATTCTCTGCAGTAGCAGTCTCCCAAAACATTCAGCTACGAGCAGCACAAAAGTTGATCTAGGATGATACCCAGTGTGAAGCGAAACAGACCCTTGGCCTGTACAAGTCAGGGGTCAGCTGTCACATATCGTGGTCAAGTCCACCAGTCCCCTGTTCCTGTAGCAGTGTGCCTGGTGCCATGCCAGAGTTCAGGTCCTGAGATACTTTGTTGCTTTGGTAACTACAGCTTATTTTCATGACAAAGTACGCGGGCTTTTGCCAGTGGGACAGTCTGTGTTCTGCCACTAGCAAGCTTCTTTACAATAAAAATAAACTCTGCCGCTAGTTCATGAAATGGATTAGCTTTTGCCTCTATTTTCAGGTTTTTTTCAGGCCTCTGGCATGACTACCTTTAACCTTCTGATGGTGCTTGTGTGTCCTCCAGTATTTGTCTTCTGTGGTAGTTTGGACAGGATAAATCTGTTTGTTTGTTTGTTTGTTTCCTTTTTCTCAGAGGAATTGGTAGCTTACATTTCCCCCATTTTTAACGGCAAAAGGGCTGTTCTCTGTGTTCTTTCCCTCCAAATTCCAGGAAGATGAAAGGCCCGCTGTGAGCTATCTGCGGCAGGAGACAGCACACTCCCACGTGGTGCTCGCAGCAGCTCAGCGTAGCTGAAAAGCAGCTGCAAACAAGTTCTGAGCGAGGCTGGCAGGAGCTGCACGGCTGCACCGCAGTTCCCTGGCCCAGCACGCCAATGCCATTCCCAGTCCTAGCCCCCTGCATCACGTTTCCTGCAACGTTGCTCGCAAACACAGCTCCCAGAGGCTTTCGGCTTGTGCTGGGCACAGATTCCTACGGCAGGGCAGTGGCTGCAGGCGTTCTCTGAGCAGCTCGCTCACTTGCTGTCCTCTGGGTGACACCCCAAATGCTCTCACATCAACTAAATCCTTGCAGCCAGGTCCCCTCTTGGAACCAACCCCTCAGTGGGCAGCCGTTAAAAAGCACACCCAGTGCCGCTGTGCGACAGGGATGTCCCTGGGGCAGGTGCATGTTTTGAAACGTGAAAATTTGCATTCTTTTTTGCCTTGTTTTGTTTAAGTGCTTCACATCCCAGATTTGGTTTCTGCCCTTCTTTGTCGTTTGTTTTCCTCTTGTTGGGGAAGTGGTATGACCGCAGTGCTCTGCTGGCACCTGTGGCCAGTATTTTATAGGGTTTTGTGGAGTGATGGGGAAAAGGAACATATCGGGCATCTGTTCTTGGAGGGAATATGATGCGGAGTTGTACGAGTTGCAGATGGTATAGGAAAGTTCTTGCTTTATCAGCTGTGGAAGAAAGCGGGATTCTGTGTTTGACGGAAAAGCATGTAGTGGAAAAAAGCGCTGCTGTCCCTCACCTCTCCCTGTTTGCCCTATAAGCGTGCGGAGAGCAAGAAGAGAGGGAGTGAGTGTAAAGGTGTTTGTGCTTGTGCACATAAAAGCTATGGTTAACTCTGTGCTCTTCTTGATGAAGTACAGGAACAACCAAACACTGCATGAAAAATTATTATAGTTTGTTTTTTATTATTACTATTGTTACCAAAGCTTCTTTCAAAGCCATTCTAAGTACAAGTATTTAAACATTTGACTTTTTAAAAAGAATGAAGAAAAAGCTCTGGAAACAATTTGTTTTCATTCTGCCCAGGATTGTAAACTTAATAAGACAAGGCCTGGTTTCGCCCTCTTTACTGATCTGGACAAGTGCTTGACTGAATGTGGAATCACATTGCTAACAAACATTGTCATGCCATGGCCCTGGCCTCTTCTCCGTGCTTACTGACCCCATCTGTCCTGCTTCTGAAATGGGCTGTGAGGAGCGGTGCAAATGGTGGGAAATTTTTATGCGCTCTGTTGGCGTGTATACACCTTTCACATGAGCACAGGGGCTTTTTATGACTTGACTTCAAAACTGCTTCAGGCTCAGTGGATTTTCTGCTTGAGCTTGTGAGGTCTGAGATGAGGTACGTGGCTTTTCACCCCTTCAGTGAGGTATCTTTGGAGCCTGGGTAACTTGTACCTCAGTCACGCATTTCGTGCCACTGCCATGTTTTGCACATGTCATTTAGGAACGTTCAGGTGAAGACTATTCAAAGGTAGGCAAAGGGGGTTTTAACGGGCTACAGCAGAGGCTGTCATGGTCTTTGACGAGCTTGTAACTGACTGACTCTTAACAACTCCTGTACATGCTCTTTGGACTACGAAAGCATTTGGGTAATAGGCAGCCATTTGGTTGTGAAAGTCCACGGAGAATCATGGCTTTGTATGTGAAGGAGTATCTGTGTGCCCAGCGGAGTCAGGTAGGAAAGGCTGGTGAGCCGTCCGTGTTCAAATCACCCCGCTCAGCTCTGTCAGTGCAGGCACGACTTGTGCTTATGTCTCCTACTGTGCCCCACCTGACTCATCGAAAACGTGAACCATGGGTTTGCTGCGAGGTGCCCTTCAAAATGTGTTGTACAACTTTCCTTTCCTTAAGAAGGGTCAGTGCTAGTCCTAAGCAGCTTGGCTGTGGTCCTGTTAATTAAGTAGCTGTCACTGATTTAAAGGGTGAATCAGCAGGGGCTTCATTCGTTGCTGGCTGAAAGCATCAAAGCAGTCAGTAAAGCTGCCAGAATGTGTTTATTCCTACATATTCCTACATTGTCCTCTACACGTGACACAATTTTCTGTGAGGCTGAAAGAAGTCTGGCTCTACGAAGCTGACATGAAACGTCAATACTGCAGACCATTTCTGACATGCATGAGCTTATACTAATCCAACTTAAGGTTTATGCAGACCCAGTCATTCATAAGTCCGTCAGTCACCCAGCCCCTCACGTGTGCTCTGAGCCCCTGGAACACACAGGGCCATCTGTTGTTTTAATGGAGGATTAATTTCTAGGAAACTCCAGTGTCTGGTATCAAAGCTGACATGCTTACATCCATGTTTGGCCAATATTTTTGTATTTTTATTCTGGGCAGTAGTTGAGTCTCACTCAAGATAAACAGCACACGCATATCTGGAGATTGGGCCAGCATGTGCAGTTTTCAGCGCAATACAGTCAGGTTTGCTAAATCCTGTGACTCCAGGGGAAGGCTTTGTCACTTATTGTCCTGGTCCTGTAGATGTGTATGGAGGTGACCAGGTGTTGTGTCCTTCTGAGTAAGAAAACCAATGCAAAAGAGAGGTAATAAACCCCACTGTGTATTTCATAATGAAACCAATTTATCAGATAAATCTATTCACTTTGTTACTGTTATTTTTAGTAGTAAACTAGAATGTGTGTAGTGCTAAACATAAAATGCTTGTAAGAGGACAATGAGGAAGGCACTGTCAGTGTAAGGTAGGTACCTGCTACATCGTCAGGTTGTGTGACAAACTGACTTTTTCTTTTCCAGACTGGAGGAAATTTGAAAAAGATAAATGTATCTGGAGGCAGTATTTGATTTTGCAAGCAAACTTTACAAGGACATTTATGTAAAAATCTGCAGCTGCTCTGAATTTCATTTGCAAAGTGCATTTGCTGGGGACTGTTAGCCCTGCTGTTACCCAATGAAATGCAGCAGGAACTGGTAAGGCTGCTGCTTGCTGTAGCAGCAAGGTATCCTCCTAATCAACGGCTCCCGGGAAAGTGAGATGATTATTCATGTGCCAGAAGAACCAGCCCTGCTATGCTGCCGGGTCTGTACCTGCCTGTACCCTCTACTACACGTGCTGTAGGGTTAGGAGCTGGCATGGCATCAATGTGCTGCCATGTCCATATGGAGAGCCATCTACTTGCTGCACATGTGCCCTGAGTTAGCTCAGTCAGATTCTGTATCCGGTGACAGTGGTCAAGACTAAGGCAATCTCATAATTCTCTTGGGGTTTCTCGATGGAAATTTGGTGACTGGTTTAAATATGATTTTTTTTATGGAAAGTATCTAGTTTCCTCAAGCTTCGTATTTTTTCTTGGGGGAGGTGGTAGGTTTAGGGGGTAGGCACATGTTTCTGGAGGTTGCTGCTGTTCTTCTTTGACAGTATTTTCTATGACAGCTTCTACAGTGATGATTTTCTGAGTATCTAATATACAATTCTAACTCCCATTCCTAAGATACCTGGATGAGCATGGCTTAAGACCCTGAGTGCTTGGAGCTC
>Ga0065711_1029300_pt1 | contig 36740 bp, 12 predicted proteins | sample Hoacrofraction12_FD_59098 | JGI IMG/M metagenome (GOLD analysis project Ga0065711, IMG submission 59098) | Hoatzin crop microbial communities from Cojedes, Venezuela - Epithelial fraction 12 v2 (version 2) | ecosystem: Host-associated > Birds > Digestive system > Esophagus > Crop | place... | reverse complement strand
GCCTCTCCTCTGGCATCGCGGGGCAGGGCCGACGGAGCGCGGGAGGCCGCCGGTGCCGGGCGCTGGGCCGGCGCTGTCCACGGGCTGGGAGCTGAGGCCGTGGGGAGGCCGCGGGGCAATGGCGGGTTCCGCTGGTGGCAGCAGCTTCCGTGTCTCGTCCTGACGCCCAGCGTCCCCAGGCGACCTGCCCGGCCCCGCAGCGCTGGGTGACAGGAACCTCGGAGGCTCTCGATAGTTGAAGAAAATCTGTGATGATGTTTGTAGGAAAACTGGAGCGTAAGGTTGTGACTGAAGAGGAGCCTGACTTAGGAAGCAAGCTGAAACTTAGGACTCAGTTGCTGAGTTGTTTCCTTTCTTTTTCTTCTCTCTGAAGAGAGCAAGATGGAGTAGTCGCAGCTATTTTTGCCACCTTTGCTAGTATAGGAAACATTTCTCAAGTGTTCTCAAGTTTAAGGAGCTGTACAGGTTCATTAACATTACGCTTTGCCTAACATATTTGGCTTTTTTGAAAGCAGGGACATGTTATACCAGCAAGATTGCTGTGATATGCTGCAGTCAGCTATTTTGTTAATTTGTTTAATCCTAGCTTCATTGTCTGTGCATGGTTTGTGTGGTCCGTAGGCTAAAAATCTTGACTGTACATGGACTGTCGGAGAAATCCCGGCCTCATTAAAGCCTTTGTGAGGTAAGGGAGCTGGATCGCTTGCGCGTGACTGTGTGGCACCTCTATGACCCTTCCTCATATTCAGCACCATAGGAAAGGGCTTTTTACAGGAGCGCAGTATTCTGGTGTTTCTGCATCTAGCCCTGGCCAAGGAAGCGCCATAGACAGTGAGCAATAAAAATGAATTTTCTAAATTGTTTTATCATCTCATAAAATCCAAATGATGTTGCGACAAGGGATTTAATTACTTCTTGTTCTAATTTGTCTGCTTTTTTCGACTGATATTACTTAGCCTTGGAAATGGCCTTGATTCTGATGGTACTGATTTTCAGTCCCAACACTTCCTGCACAAAGCGAAAATACTACATTATGTATTGACTTATTACACAAATTATCTGGACAAAGGACCTCCTTCCAGAGAAACACATAGATCATGGTAGCCTACGCAGGAATTAATAATTGCTTTTTCTACTCTTTCTGGGACACTGAATAACTTGGACTGTTACTTGTAAGTCACAGTTGTAGAAACCTGCAAAGGGCAAGCATGCAGATATTTTTGCCTTCTTGGCTATGGGCTGTATATAACACTGTCTCAGAGTGTACTGTGAATTTCTGAAGCTCTTTCTACCCATGTTATCTGTAGGATAGCTTAGCAGGAATTGCGTATTTGTCTTCAAAATCCAAATCAGTAATACTATGATAATTGCGGGGTTTTCTGATGAACCTGCTAATTGTAATGTTTCACAACCATGCTATTGCATTTTTGATGATGCTGTAAATAAGAAACAAATAGCACATTCTTCTTACACATTTCCATATTTTTCATTGTCTGATGTTTCTCACTACTGTTCATCAATATGAATCTCAGAGAGAAAGCTATTTCTTAATGAGCTCAAGCAGCAGACATGCTTTGATCTATTCATTTTAATAGTCTCAATATTTACGCTTTTTTAACATGCTTAAGCACACATACATGCTGTCTCTTTAGTGTCTTAGGGTTTTCTGATGGTCTTCCATTTTCCTTCCACAGGGTTATGTGATACCACACAGTACTGGCTTTGATGTAGGAAAAAATGGCAAGTCTTTTGGATAAATGACTACTTGTAATCTGGAGTTTTGAATGTGGTTCCAGCCTGTGTTATACAGATTGGTGTAACACTGAGCAAGCCGCTGTAATTGTGGCTTAGGGTTGCTGAGGTTTCTGTAAGCAAACATCAGTTTATCCTCCATGTTTATGATTGGCCTGCATGCTGAATATAAACTCTTCAGTGCAAGAATAATGTTGTTATTAGGTTAATTTTAAAAAACCCTGGCTAAACATTTTCTTTTTTAGAAAATTATTATTGTTAAGAAGATATCAATATATTTCTATTAATTAAAAACAGTACTTTATTGCATTACTGTCAGACAGCTATTAGTTCTAGTAAAAGAATATAAGAGAAACAGCTCTAAGGGTCTGGACAATGCATTTATTTTTCAGTCTAGGCTCTCAGCATGTTCCATTTACACAAGAGAAAACCCTTCAATTATAAGAATCTTAATTTACCCAGGAAATTTTGTAAGGAAAATGATTAATTACTTTAAGCAATCAGTTTTACAGATAATCACAGTTCTTTATTTAAACTGAAAAAGCAAAAGGGGATCTTATGAATAAAACATAAAGGAAAAAAGAAAAAAGCTTTTAATTTAATAAATATGAAGTCAGAATTGAAATATTACTTCAAATAGACAAATCTTGTTAAAATTACACCTCTCTTTATATTAACTATTAATCAAGAAATTTGTGTTAATAGGAACACAGGCTTTAGCACAAAGCATAAGCAAAGTTTCTGTTAAAATGGCCTGTTGCTACATGTTCTTGAATATTCTGAGTCAGTTCAGTTGACCCTGACAACAAGAAACACATTGCACATGGAAGTAGAAAGCCAATACAGAAAAGCAGAAAAGGGTTCTTGTGGTTATGCGTACTTGACGTATTCAGTGACCTGTTGTTTTTTGTACTGTCCAAAACAGCAGTGGGAAAGACTTAATCTTCCTGGGGGAACCATGACCTTAAAGTGAGAGATGTAAATTGCATATGTTGAAGCACCTAGCATTTTCTGTAGCTCTCAAGTCAGCGCCATTTTCAGAGTTTGCATGCTAAAACAGGCTTATGCAGGCAGGCAGAGGAATGCCTGCATTGGCTTTTGTTAACTGGCTACTGCTCAGGTCACTCAAGAACTTCATGTTACGAACACAACCATAGATATCCAAGTAATTTTACTGTGAAAACCCAGGCATTTACGGTGTTGGATGGCAAATAGGCATCCTGCTTCAGAAGTGCTATTTAGTACTTAAGTGCCTAAATTCTTCTGCATGCCTTTAGCACTAGTAGCCTAAATAACATTTGAGTGAAGTATTCTAGACTTTGGAAGAAAATAGAGAAAGAAAACATTCCCATGTTCTGACCATCAAATTCTCATTCTATCCACCATTTTATCTGGTGTGACTGAGTAATTCATCTGGTACAGGGTGCATTTGGTATTGTTATTACTAGTGGACCAGTAATCTGTGTGGCCAGAGACAGAACAAAACAATGTGCTCCTTGGAACTGATATTTGCACTGCTTTTACTGGAACAGAGGTATAAGAAACATCACTCGTGTCTGAGTGGTTGATACCTGTTTACACTGGGTGATACGCAGAAAGAACATCTTTTCAACTGTATGTAGACGTCATGCACAGGGGGAAATTTGAAGAAACGTACTAGGCTAGGGAAAATACCATTCGTAACTGCCCAGATCATGCTTATGCATCTTGAATTGAGCACACAGGGCTCTTGTTTTGGTAGATAACAGAAAGAAAAGTGGTTATTTGCCGTGGTGCATGGCATTGCCATTGTGCTGCAGTGGTGTCCTGCTTGTAAAGCGTTTTGAGTGTCTTGTTAAAGCAGTTAGGTTTCAGCTGAGAGGCATCTCACTTGTGGCATGGGCATTTGTCATCCTGTAGCTCTGACGGTCAGATAATGTTTTGCCGTTACTTAAAATTTTCATCTACAGTGCAATTGTGTCAGTTGATAGGATTTTTTCTGGAACTGTGGACTCTTAGGATTTTTTCTTTAAGAATTGATCATTCTTCTGGCTTTTCCTAGAAGGCGGTACTTGTATTTAAAATGTTTCTTACCCGAATAGAGATCTCCTCTAAGGAATACATTGGTTTTCTGTTTTTGTATTGACGGAGCCCCTGAGGATAACACATCTATTTGGAACTATGGCTTGAGTGTGTTTGCAGACTCAATTTAAAGGTCAGATTTGAGTGATGGGATACGACAATGAAGAGACTGGCAAAAAAAAATTGTCTGAAAGCTATTAGACTTTTTGCAGTGATGATTGCCACAGTCCCTAAAAGAGAAAGAAAACTACCTGTATTAGCTTTAAAAAAAAAAAAGAAAGAAAGAAAGAATAAAACCCCACACCTGTATTACATGATTTATGCACAATTGTGCATCTATCCATTACTCTTTGTGTTCTGGGAACGTATGTTAATAGAGAGCATGCTATTGATTTCTTAACTGTTTGCATAGTCACCATACCTAGCAGTCCTCATTTTTTTCCCAGTCCCTTACTCACAGAATACATTTGGTCATTTGGTGCTCCCTCTTCTTTCTGTTCTGGTTTGAGAAATCCTTTATGCATGCTAGGGAAGAAAGAAGTGCTTGGTGAGTCGATATCCCTCTTGCTTCTAAGGGAAGGAAGAGTATTCCTTCTCAAGGAAGTGGTCTGCAAATGCAGTTTTGATGGGAGCTCTTTTAGTCCTTGTCTTGCTTGTCCTTCAGTTTGCCTGTGACCTCGAGTCAAATCATCTTTTCATTTTCTTGCCAGCACGAGTCCCCGTTTGTCACAGATCTGCAGAAGAACTGAGGTTGCAAGCATGCAAGGCTCCTTCCAGATGTCTGAAGGAAGCCTCATTGCCTCTTCTTCCTGATAAAGCCATCTGTACCAGACGTGCACAGCAATACCTCCCATGTATCCTCTCTTCCCGTGTTCTCCAAGGATGTGATATGGTAACCTGAATCTTGGCTCACCTGGTTCATGGTAGCTTTGGCCAGCCAAGCTTTGCTGATACTCCTGTGCTCCATCTAGGATACACGCTGTGTGCCCTTACCCTCAAATCACTGCCTTAAGCGTTGCCTCGTCTAGGCCAAGGGTTTTGCAAGTACCAGTTCTGCCTAGAGAGATGCTTGCAAAGCAATGGATATACATATTGCAACATATATATGTAATTCACAGCGAAAGCTGGTGAATGTGATGTTTTTAAAATGGGAAGTATGAAGCTTAATGCTTCTGTGTGAGCTCCCTTTATTGAGTTCCTGTTTTAATTTTTTTTATTGTTGCTCTAAAACTTTGCTATATATTTAATTAAAAAGAACACAGGAGTGACTCCAAATGATTTGATCTAACTTTTTGTCACTCAGGTCTGGGTGATGCTTCTAAAAACAAAATGAGATGCTAGACAGCATAGATTTTAAACTTCTGTTTTGTCTTCTACTGATGTGTACTTGATGGAGGAAAGATCAGAGATGAAAGATCTAAAAATTTAATTTAAAGAGCCTGCATACTGAGCATAGTCTGAAACTACACTCTGAGACACAGTTTTGTATGTTTTATGCATTAACACACCATCTGCTTTTCATGGAAGAAAAGGGTACAGGAGGCTTTTCTGTAGCAATCATCTTTTTAAACAAAACAAAACATGCTTTATATTGGCATAGTCCTTTGAGGAAAGACACAGCATTAATTGCACGAAGCACCTTAGGCAATTTTTGCTTCAGAATTTTTAGAAGCCTTGGAACTTTATCTGGTGTGAACCACAAAAAAAAAGTTACTAAACTAAATGGAACTGCACAGAGACCCATTATTAAGTTTAACCAATTTTTTCCTTTGTAGCTGTTCCAGATAATATGGAAGAGGTTTGGGTTTTTTTTTTTTACTGCTGAAAAAAGTTTCCCTGGAAAGTTTTCAGGAAAAAAATAATGTAAGGTAAATGTGCCAGGGGCACATTGAAATGACTATAAACAAAGTAACCCTATTTAGTGTACAAATCTTGTTTCCTGAGACTGTTCTACCTGAAAGCTTTGGGATGCTGAACTCCCAAAGGATCTTCTGAAAAGCCAAGCCCAAGTGAGGGTGTTATAGAAATATGTATGACCCCATGTGCCAGGTTAGAGTAGCAGAGGAGGTGTAACACTGTTATTTTTGAATACCAGAATTGGGAAGTTCCCAATTCTCATGTCAGTTTATGCAAATAACACTGTACACGTGACATTAAATATTTCATTAGCAGCGAAATCTCAGTTGTAGCTTGTTTCCTGGAAGTTTTGATTTTGGTTTACAGTTTGTTGTAGCTTGCACGAGGCAATCATTGTTCTAGATTACAAAGAAAACAGGGACAGTAACAGACAGATTATCTTAGTAGAGGAGCACTAGGTGACCACATTTATCATGTTCTCATGTATGAAGATGAAAAAAATGTAGAAATAAGCTATTGGGAAAAGGATACATGAGAAGATGATGTATCAAAAAAGGGAACGATCAGAAAAGACTTTTCTTAGGATGTTGTGACAACTGGTTAAGTGTTGTGATGTGTGGGCAGACGAAGAACAAATTAGGGATTCATTGCTAATTGGAACTGTTGATAAGGAACAGTCATTAAGGTCAAGAGTACTATCTAATAGCAGAGGAAGCTATTCATATAGCTCATCACACTCAGTTCATTAGCAAATAAAATACTGATCCAGGGAACTGCTATAAGGGTGGACATGTTTGCTCACAGTCCAAAAAAAACAAGAAAAAAAAGTGTTGCATAAAGATAATGAAGGTAACATTGCAGTATGTGTAGCATAAAAAACAAATGTGCTTTTATCCACACAGCAAAAAGGGGAAAAAGTCCCTTATACAATAGAACATTCAGCAAGCAAGTTGTTGTTTGTCAGTCAAAATACAGGGAGAAAAGAGCACTTTAAAATGTTAAACTATATATGAAGATTTTATATGAGACTACAGCAGCATGCTGGGCTACAAAATGCCAAGATTGAAATCATGTTGCTGTAACCTCAATTTGACTTCAGTGGAGCTATGATAGTTTACACAGTCTGTAGTCTGACATTTTACATGGTGGTCTGAAACCTACCCCAGAGTTTCAAAACAGCTTTGTAGGAACGCAGATTTACCAATCTTATTCTTGTGTCCCACATAAAGGCATATCTTTCACAGAGCTGTAAAAATTAATGCTAGCTGAAGATTTGGTACTACCCTATCCTGCCCCCCCCCATTTGCATCACCTCTGCACTGTAAGAATATCAGAGCATAGTGACCAGGAGGATGCAAGAATAGGTATAATTAACAATGTTCTTACGGCAGAAGGCAAAACAGGAGCACAGCACATGTTTTAAAAGATCGGTTTCTATTAAAAATCCAGAAAATAATATGGTACATTGCTAGGTAACAAAAATACAATGAAATAATCATGACGCCTTGTTAGAAAAATAAACTTATGCACAAATTTCAGGATTACAGTCAACAAATAAAACATATAGCCCTCAGATCCATCAAATCTTTGTGAAATTATTTCAGATCTTGAGAATGGTGACTCTGTCCACATAGATTTCTACCAAAAGAAGTAATTGTGATCTAGCTAATAAAAAAAAATCTACTCTTATGTAATGTTTGTTGGCAATTAAATCTGTAAATTCCAGAAAGATTCTGAAGCTTTATGCTACCAAATAGGAGGTTTCAGGTTTTATTTTGCATTCTCATGAGCAGATTTTCAACCTAGTCATTACTGGATTAAACCATTATTCATACCTTTGTGTGTAATCGAAATACCAAATGCACAAATACATTTGTATATATATCGACTGTATAGCACGAAAATGTGTATTTGATTTTTTTTTTTCTTACAAGAAAGAGCAGAGTCAAGGAAGAAGCTAGATGTTGAAAATGAACTTTGCACAAAGATGTGAGTTTATGAAGAACGATCCTAATCTGATTAATTAGATCCTTTGATCTGGTAAAATGCCTGTAAACAGTAAGTTACCTGATCAAAACCTAAAGTTCACTTAAACACCTCTTTCATATCAGTACCTTTGGTGACACTTGAGATACATCTGGTAATGTGAACTAGCATGTCCACACTATGCTTTCAAACCTACTTGCAGGTAAGAGCTGGATTAGTCTGTGAAGAACTGCTCCTCTAGTCCTTTGCATGCCCATCAGCAGTAGGTCTGCAGTGAAGAGCCTGGAAGCCTTTCCGGTTCCTGGATCCCTGCCCTTGCACTGTTTGTGTCCTGGCCTCGCAATTGGTTGGCTGACCACCAGTTCTCCCATAGACAGTAGTTCATGGAAAAGGAAGGAGGTCCTAATGTGAATGACTGGGAGACTGTCTTCAGGGTGAGCCATGGTGTGCAGGTGCCCTGCTATCTAGGTGGAGGTGGTGGGCATGCAGAGAGACAACCGTAGGAAGAGGTGTACCAGCGCTCTGTTACTCCCTCTCTCAAGCCTGCCTGTCTGACGTTAAAGATCCTAATGATGTGACAGAAGCACATCTGGCTTCCTAATAGGTCCCGAGTTGCAATGAGGTACAGAAACCCAAAATTCATAAAGATTTTCTTCTTGGTTTTGGCTGAACAGAAGTGAAGCCTACCTTATTATTTGTTTACATAGGTATTTCTGAATTGTTTGATATTTGTATATTTTAACACTGGAAAGGCACAGTTTAGTCATTGTTAGTTCTGTTTAGGTTCTGTAAATGACCTGTTGTCATATCTTCGGTCAGATGGCTGCATTTTAGATGGCTGGTCCAATGAGCAGGGGTGGGATTCTTGTTACTAAACATTAAATTATCAGAATGTGCTACACAGGTGTTCACACTACAAAGGTATGAAGAATAGGATATAATCCCATTCCTTGTGTTTAAGTACCAACCTCATTTAGGTCGAGTGGTTGAAATCACATGCAGCACTGTATTGATGAGAATCTCTTAAATGATGTTTTATGTAGGGTTTTGTGCCTCAAAATGGATGGTAAGGGACTTAAATTAGTCACATTAGCCTGGATTAAGGCAGGGACCTGTAAGGGTGCTCTAGATTTGTGCATCCAATGGAAAACTCATGACAAGTTAAAGTGACTATAGCTTTCCTAGAGGCCAGATTGCTGGGTTTATTTATTTATTCATTTATTTAGATTTAAGAACTCCACACCAAAAAATGCCCCTCCAGTGCTCTGAGGCCCCATGACAAATACTTGAAACAGAATAAAGGTGAGTTAGACAATTAATCCTGTTACATCATCAGCACCAGATATTTAGGAGTTGTCTTGTTTGCCTTTTAAAGTTTCTTAATAAAAACACATCTGTTTGGACAAAATTTCTGTTACTGGTCATTGGCCTTATTCACCTTTCTACTGCTTACACTTAAATTGAAGTATAGAAAATAACTTCAAATCATGGAAACTCTTGCCATTGTTCTCCATTATGCTGTGGATGCTACCCCCTGTGTACATGTTATAAAAGGAATAATTATACAATTTATATTCTTTCTGGGTCCAAATTAGCAGGTGCTTTGAGGTAGAACATGGATGAATTTCCCATAACCAGGCTGATGTCACAAACAAGATAGCTAAAAAGTGCCTGTGGTTATCTTCAAATGAAGTTATATTAGAATTGTGTCCAATATTCTTTATTACAAGGTGAAGATACTCAGAGCAAATAGAAAGTGATGGTTTTTTCCATTCTCCTTAGCTTTTGTTCAAGCTCTGTTTTGTAATGATATTTATACTTATTTTTTGTTTTATAAAAATTAACTTTTGAGAGTGACATTTTAAACTGCTTATAACCTTTTATTTCTTAACAGAGTTACTGCACATTTTAAAAATGCAGGGACTGTCTGCGGTGGGTTTTTTTAGCTCTGAGTACATGGCAGCAGCCAGCTGCATCAAGGCTACTGCGATGTTTGTTGCTACCAGCAAATGACCTTGCGGCCAGAGCCAGAATACCCTCACACCTCCTGCCCTTGTACATAATCCACTCTGTCTTCCCCTGTGTTTTTCCCTCGGATGATGCTATTCTCATTTCCCAGTGCAACCATTTGAGAAGGCCAGGTCTGATTTACATCTTCATCTGATTTACACTCTTTCTCTTACAATTGTTTGCAAGGAAAAATAATATCCCGTAGGTCCCTACTTTCTTTTTGTGGTCCCTGTGGTCAAACTGTACTGCACATCATTCGTGTCATATAGGTTATATCTGTCATTACCTGCTTGATTGTACTTTACAAGTTCCCAAGATCCTGGTCAGCCACTCGTACTGTGTGCTCAGTTTCCTTTCCATGATGGGAATGAGGTAGTTTATTCTCTTAAGGTCTTTTTTTCCTGGTTCTACTTAGGTACAGATTTTAGAGTATGGCTTCCACGCCCACCTTTAGTATGGATGTGTAATTGTTCCTGTATATAACAATAGGGACGTTGCTGTAATAACGCAGGTATGGGAGTAAAGCTCATGACGGAGTTCTTCCATACTACTTCACTACTTGGGCATAGACTACTGTTTATTGTGCAAACAGATTCAATCATATTGTTATGACTGTATCATTATCAAGCCAAATAATTGGTTTACAAAACACAGAGATCAGTGAATTACTTTGACCACTGTTTATCTATAATAACTGTTTGTAATTTTAAACTTTAATCTTTTAGAAACTTTACTATACAAACCATGTGTTTTACGTGATGAAACGACGTGAATAATTTTTCCGTGTGGGTGTATTATTTGTCATACCAGATTTATTGGTTCTTTTGGAATAAGTTACATTATCCCTTTCATTTTACTAAGTTACAGAAGTTGAAAACACATTTGGGACAAAGTCTGATGTTTTAGTTTCACACAACTACTCCAAAAGAGTGAATTACATGCTTACCAAATGCAATATTAAAGTAAACTGAACATGAAATGTATTGAGCATGTCGACATTTTCTACCTGAAATTAACAGAGACATTAATTAAAATCAGGTTAGACGTGAGTGTATTTTACATGTTGTTGTCTCTATGCAAAATTATTTTTAAAAAGCACTTAGAGATATTTAGTATGTCTACATTATTGTAGTCAAAGGCAAAATAATTTAGACAGCTCTTCCTCAACAATTTCAAGAACATGAGAGCGTAGGAGCTTCTCTCTGAAAGTGATAATACCTCTTAGCAAAAGAGTAACACTGACATGCCACATGATATGAAATAGTGATGGACTCTTCCCCATTTGGGTGCTTATGTGAGATATGCTAACCATCTTCAAGCTGGCAACACTGTTCGATCTTACTGGTACAATAGGCTTGGCATCATAAAAGACAGGGGAATAGAGTAAAAACCATTTTAGTAGCTCCTGACCTGTTTCTGTGTGAGTTAACCTGGGACCAGAGGCAGTTCTTCACAGTTTCTGATAGCACCTGCCACTTTTCTTCAGTTTGCTACTGACAGTGCGGCACAGTACTTTGGTTCACTGATTTTTTTCTTTTTCTTTGGATTTCTAAATTTTTCTGGCTTTCAGTAAAAACATATCAATTTTTGGAATATACCTGATTAGCCAGTATTTATCCTACAGCATTTACCAGAACACCATCAACTCTTCTTTAACAGCTCTTCCTCATTCATTCAAATTTGCATTTCTCTAATAGCAGTGGGAGATAGTCTACGCTCCTTCTGCAAATTTTTGATAAATCTTTTTAACAATCTATCAAACTCAACATCGATATTTTCTCCAGTTGTTATAGAGGATTTTTCTTCTTATAAAATGATAAACAAGAATTTTCGCTTGTCAATATCAGTGCTGCCTAGCAATCTTTCTTTCTGTGCATCCTGAGTGTTTTTTTCATGGCTTAATGTATGTTTCAGGAGGGTGAGGAAAGAGGGGGAATGAGGAGGAAAATCTTTGCTTGTATAAAGAAGCCTTGGTATATTGAAAAGAAAAATGAGTCATTTTGTGGAATTCTCTGATATCTGTGTGGAGTTATACAGCACTTAAATAGGTATTAGGTAAAAGCATAACATAAACACAAAAATATAAACATATAATTTTGTTGTTTGATTCACCGATTTCCACATTTTTCAGAAACAACAATGATATCAGTGAAATCACGTCAGGAATACATTAAAAATATTAAACATCTTTGAGTGGACAAATGGAAGATGGAAAGGAAAACTCATGAAGCTGGAAAACATATATTATGAAAGAATAAATCTCATGCTTCAAGGGAAGAAAACGAAACCCAAAATTAGAATTATTTTTTTATAATGATGTCTGTTCTTTTTCCTTGCTGCTGCTTAGCCAAAAAGTAAGTGTGCTGAAAATGAAGTTAACGCTGACATACCCACCTCATATCATATAAATACAGCTTGACATGAAATAGCTAATAGAATCAATTGAATCAATAGTCTGTGCATTTAAAATTCTATTTAGAAAAGCACTGAAGAAAACTGAGAAACTGAATTAAGAAAATGAATGGCAGCATTGAAGAATAAGGCCCATTTCTGAATGAAGTCTGAAAAGGCTTCATTATGTGTTTCGTTTGCTTATTTTGCAGATGTTTATTTATATTTATGTTCACTGTGAAGGAAAAATCCCTTTTAATTCCAATGTAGATAGCTCTTTAAGGCAGAGAATTTGTATTAAAAGAAGTTGAGGTCTTGCTGAGATGCTGCAGTGACTGGCAGCAGCATAAATCACAAATAGATGTAAGATACCCATTCCTTCTTCTCTCCTATCCTGTATTAGTCTTGTAAGCTATTTTGTCATCTTATCTCATTCTGCTGTTCACAAGCATGTTGTGTGAAGCAGCCACGCCAAAACGAAAGGAGAAATGTAGGTTGTCAAATGTGTACATAAATGTGTACTATAATACCATAGTATTTTTCCTAGCTAGTTCAGCAGAAAAACACCCTTGAACTGTCTAGTCAAAAAAAGAGTACATATAAAGAAACATTGGGTCAGAATTCAGTGTCACATAATAACCTAAGTTACATTTCACTACTTAAATTTTTTTTTCTAGACAAAGTTTGAGAATGTCTTCACATTTCATCTCTTGTGGTGACTACATGCTTTCTAAATTTTTATTACTTCAACTGTTCACACATTCTCTACGGTTTATGTCTAATCTTACTCTCTCTGACCCATTTTTGTAAAGTTACTTTCTTTTAGATAAGATCTGTTTCAATGCAGAGGAAACTTACTGCTAAAGATTGATTAAAAATCATAATTCTGAATATGCTTATTATGTTTTTCTGTATTTTAGCAGTAAGTCTGTTTATAGCCTTTCAAAAAGCCTGAAGTGTTTTAAAAAACTATACACACTTCAGGAAAGTGGAAATGAATGGATGTCCTTTGTATTAATTCATTTTAAAAGTCTGATCTCCTTGTTAATTTTTGTGTACAGTCTAGCTGAAAATTTGTTGCCTTTTTAACTGCAAAACAAAGGGAATTTGCGTAGTTGTCCATAGTGTTTAATATTTCTTGCCTTCCCGTTGAAATGAAGCTGATCTGATTTCGGTTGAAGAACAGATTGAGTGTTTTGTTGTTCTGTGTGAAGGTACGCTTGATCCTTGCAGAGCCAGGCAAATTGGTCAAAGAAGGAAGCAAGATCAAAGCTGCACTGTTCAGCACTGTTAATGTGACTGCTCTGAGTGGATGTTTATGTTTCTCTTTTATTCAGTTCACCTTGTTTCCTTTTAGCAGTTTTGTTTATGTGTTGTCCAAAACAAAATATACATTAAGATTGAGTTAAATGAGTAGGAAACTTTACCATTTTATTTTCGGGTGAAAAGCAAGCAAAATACCCAAACATCAAGTGATAGTCATGGTTTGTTTTTTTACATATGCAAAAGAAACATTTAATTGTAAGAGAAGATCCAAAAAAAAAAAGGCAACAAACAGTTGTTTTCCTGAAGGCTGTGACACAGATGATGTCTGTTATTATTAAGATCTAACTGTAACTCATCCATCTGTTAATCTTCTTATGCGTGCTGTAGCAGGTGATTTGTAACTGAAGGCTGAGTCAAAAAAAGTCTTTACTTCTTTATAATAACATTTCATGAACAGAGGATAGTCTATTTATTATTATATTTTATTTTTGAAAATGAGAGATTTTGTACATTTATGTGACCTTCATTTAGAGAAACAGTCTTGTACTTTCGATGGCTATTTGCACTTGCTGGATCCTAAGAGAATTTAGTCAAAACGAAGCAGTGTGCTTAACGCCTGTAAGATGCATCCTTTAAATCATTTTAGTAACTTCAAATGAAATGCATCACAGGCATCTGAAGAGGGGAAAAAAGCAAGTCATGAGCAACAAGCTACAATCTTTCAACATATTTTACATCCCATTCAGGCAGATGTTTGGCCTCAAGACATGTAAAGTGGCTGGATTTGATTCTCTCTTGATCTCCTGGCAACTTGAACTGGGGAGAAGAGAGAAGCTCAGTAGGAAATCAGCTAAGTAAAGGAACAAGATAAGCTAAAGCAAAATGCTGGAGAATATTGTAATATGTAAATCTAAGACTAAATATATACTTTTAGCAGTTGTAAAAGTTCTGCTAAAACATGGACATGGTAATAGCTTGTCTCTAAAAGGACATGATAACCCTCTCAGGATATAATAAGAATACTTCTAATGATGGATGAGATTTTATTTTATTTGTTCACAAATCTATGACTAAAGTCTAGTCTTAGACTAGTCTGAAGAAGAATTAAAGTTATTTCTTCCATGTTGTAGTGTATTGGATATGTTATTTGGTTGCAAAATGTATTTTAACAGCTTAACAAGAGCAACTGTATTGAACAGTCAGTTGAATCTGACAGCCAGTTTGCAGACCCAGGGCAAAATCTGAAGCATCTTAATTCCCCCAACTTGATCCTTGCAGCGCCTGAAAGTTGCACTGTCTGCATTAGGCACCCACTGCACCAGTACAGACGGTGAAGATGGTAAAGTACCTCAGAACAATAATCCAAAAATCCCACATAAGATGCAGAGCAAATCAGTTAGGAAAAGCAGGCACAGGCACATGCCTAATTTCTGGCCTCTGCGTAAGCCTGAGACATGTGCCCCACAGCCAGTCGTTAACTATCTCCAGCTGTCTGAAAGCAGAAAACTAGGGCTGTGCACACCCTGCACACTGTGTAGCGGTGGCGAACTAAGCTTGGCTCACCCTTACTGAAATACAGCCACAGGGGAAAAAAAAAACAAACCTGTGGATTTTAAGTATAATCACAAAATGTTTCAATCATCAACTCAAAACATGGGAGATTTGAATTGATTTCTCTCAGTTGGGGGTACGGACCAAGATTTTGTTGTCCTTCTTCCAACTTTCAAATGATCAAATGCAAAGAATCAAAATAACAACCTTTTTTTCATACATATTTATGTTTAACAGCTATTTGTAGTTTTAAATTACCAAAATATTTTTAATGCAACTTTTTGAGAAAATTTTATTTATGTAATAGCAGCAATAGAGAAACCTGGAAGACAAATTAAAAACACTATACAAGGTGAGAATTGCCTTTTTTTGGCACAACAGCCAAGAATGGCGCTCAGACCATGAAAGTTGCCAGCAGAGCCCATCTGTTAAGCAACAGAGTAAATCAGATGCTGCAAGTTTCCGGTGATCTCAGAAAAGGAAAACACTCTGAAGAGGCAAATAAAGGCAGGAAGGTAATTTTCACCTCAACGGTCTAATGGAGCTTTTTCTCTCTATAACCTGCTCTCAAGTTGATCCTTTCCCGCAGAGCACTGCAATTGATCAGTCCACTTAAAATGGATTCAGTCTTTGTGTTCCTGGCTGTGTGTGGTCAGATTTCTGAGACTCCAAGGGCAATATACGCTAGGGTGCAAACATGCTACTCTTCTCTGGAACATGGTTCTCGAAAGATTTCAGTGTCTGGGAGCCTCTGAATGCTTCTTGTTCACACGGACACAGACACTACCTTGGGACTCCGAGGAGCTAGAAACCTCAGGTCTTTAGTTCGCTTATTTGGACAGAAATTTTAAAAAAAAGAGTAGAAGTTCTGTCTTGAGCACAGATACATTACTTCACACGGATGTGCGAGAACTTTGAAGGCACAAGTCATGAGGAAACATTGTTTCCACTGATCCTATTTCCCTTGTCAATCCAGGCTCTATCTCTTTCAGATCCTGAGTTTACAGTGAATGTTGATGTGAGTGATGATTGAAGATTCAAGCTCATTTGGCTTTTCTGTCTCTGTCAGGTATGTTGTCTGTGTTATTCAATTGCTTTAACAATTTATATCTGTAAAATACTTGTTCCATGGAAGCAGGTCATTAGTTCTGGGGTAACTAAAAACAGTGATTTAAACTGGTCTCAATAGCTTCTCTGTTAGATTCAGCAAGGAGTCTTGTACATTCCCCCAGATTTGACCATTGCCTGTCATGGAAAATCTGACTGCAGCTTGGCGTGCAGGACAGCTTTCCACTGACAGGGAAAAAAGAGTGATGTTATACACAGGTGTATCCTATTCTGTCACACCATTTTTTTTCTACAAGTGTAACCACGGCTTGCAGCAGCTGATGTGCATAGGAGTTTATTTTAGGTTAGGGCATATGTAGAAAGTGTTGTGCAGGAGATACGCTACTGTATCCTACAGTGCTGCATTGCCTCTGGTACTTCTTTTTAGCTTTGATGTGACTCAGACCAGTACATTTTAAGACAATATCCCATGTTCTTTCTATTGTAAAACTGCACACTGGAGTCTGTAATCAGACCCATGATGGCAGGCATTTAAACAGTTTTACAGACCTTCACCTGTAAAACTGCCGATTGCTGTCTGGCTGCTTTATTCTGACATCACTTATCCACAACACATACGTCCAATGTCAAAAGCATGCAACATTTTGCATTGTCAAGGCTTTACTATCAGACTTTGTAAGCTTTTCCTGGCATGCACTTCAGGCTGGTAATTGTCATGAAGAGCTGCAGTCCAAAATAGCTTTTTTATTAAAATAAAAAAAAAAGAATGAAAAATCAGCCCTGCTTGATCAAGTCACGGAAAAGAACCAAGGAGAAAATTTCAGTGCAGAAGAGAGAGTGAACTGAAACTAATAAATTTATAATTCCCCCAATGCAGTGCATATCTGAGCTTCAAGAAATCTTGGAGTTACATTTAGAATTAGATTCCTTATCTTAATACCTACCAAATTTCAAAAGCTATATTACTGCCTTTTGTATGAAAAATACTAGCAAGGAAAAAGTATGATGCATATGTGATCTCCCCAGTGGAGAAAAAAGCAATAATACAGTAGAGCCCTTTTCTATTGAATTCTCTGACACAGTAAATGTTTCTAAACCCCTGGATACCTTTATTTAACTTTTTTCTGTCTTTCAATACACAGAAAAGAAATTCCTGTTGAATATTGTGAAAAATAATTTTTCAAATCCTATTCTAAAGGATATATCATTCTATGCATTCATAACCTTCTCTTTGCAAAAGACTATTTCAGAATTGCATCAAGAAAAATATGAAAGTGAAAAAGTGAAAATGTGTGTGTATGTATATATATTATCTGTACAATGAAGCATGTATGTTTAGTTTTCGCTGCAGACGTGTAGAATTTTTTTCTTCTACTGCATGCCTTTCAGTCTATATCATAAGCTATGCTGACATGTACTTGCCCTGGACCTGACTCTGAGAAAATGGTGACCAGAAAAAAGTAGTGCAGCTGGAATGTGGAAATATCTAAAGTTACTCCGGTTTTACTAATCCGTAGTTGAGGAAAGCTATTCTGCAGAGAAATTTGGAATGAAACTGATTTGACTAACTGTCATTTTGTTCGGGTCTTGAAAACATGACCAGCTTTGTACAGAAATAACAAAACTGTTGATTCATTCAGACAGCTAAATTGAATTATTGGAAGGAGTTGTTTTCAGTGAATACTTTGTGAAACCCAACTGTCTAGTTTCAGCCTAGCTGAAGGGACCACAGACGCCAAAGCTCAGTTCTGCATCTCTCTAGCCCATTTATTTTTATCTATGATGAGAGCCCACAGTAGAGGGTAGCATGTGGTTATCAAATGTCAGAATACTGACTATCTTTACCTTTCTTTTGCTTTTTGTATAAAAATTGGAAGCCTTATTTAGCTCACAAAATGTGTATTGGTCCCACACTGTTTGTGTATCTTGAGCATACTGGCATCAAATACAGAAGTAACGTTAAGGAACTGCCAATGATGCCACACTGCCAGTTTCTACCTTAAGGGCATCTTGTTTTGTGAGGCTTTTATAATTCAATAAATGCACAATATAAAAGTACAATGTCATGTATCTTGTAATTCGGTATCAGATTTAGCAGAAAGAGTAGAAATTCAGTTACTGGCCATGCTTGTCATAGTTAACCACTCTAGAAGTTTACAGTTCAGTGCATCCACAGTTTCTCTCTGCCTATGAAGTGTAATTTTCAGCTGTTTTTCAGAAATGTGTACACAGTATGAATTCAGAAAATTGCTAATGGAATGAGGTTCAAGCTCATACAGTTTAACATTGAGCTCATTATTCTGACATTTGTAACATTTAAAAATTTTCTCAACCTAGATGATGTGGAGCATCTGCTTGTATGTGCCTAGCAGTAATAAAAGTTAGAAATTGTATACGTTTATGGGAAAAAGGCTTGAGTAAATGAAAGGTGAAATTAAAAGAGATTTTTTTAGACTGTATCCACTATATTGAAGTGTCTAAGGCTGGATTAGCAGTGTTTGTTACTAGTCTTTGTTCATATTATTTGACATTTTGCTAGAAAATGCTTTTTCAGAGTCTTAAATCACTTAAGTAATCATTTAATGATGAGATATGGAAGGATATTGTAGAAAAAAGATCAATATTTAAAATATTTTCAGTAAGCAGATTTCTAAATTTTTCATAGAGATGAAAAAGTTTTTATTAAACAATAAACTAATTTTTAATTAAAATATACTACAGTAAAATGGGAAAGGCCATATGCATATAACTGCATTTAAAATATGAGTAAAAATGTATATACTTTAAAATGAACCTAGGAAGGAAAATATTCACTCATATAATGTATTTAGATGAATAAAACTGAACATCTATGAAGATTTTTTAAGCAGTCTTCCTTTCATAGATAATTATTGGGCATTAGCTGAATAATCAATAAAAACAGAAGGAAAGAGTGGACGGTGTGGTCCATTGAGAGTGCAGCTTTCCTGTCTCTTTTCTAGGTACATGCATTTTGTTCCTCTATACCAATTTCCGACTCTTCTATGAGGCGCCAGTGGCTTCTACAGCAGAGACTTCTCCTGGAGTGAAAGGTATAGCTCTCATGTTTATCTATCTGGAAAATTCAAAAGAAAATTTCCTGATCAACTGTCACTTTGTGTCTCTCATTCCCAAACACTGAGAATTCTTTGAGAAGATGGAGCACAGTGTGCGTGGTTTTGGGGAAAACACTTTGTAAACTGAGTAATAGCAAATTGAGGTGGTCAAGTACAGCCGTGCGTAATGCTGTATTGTAAATAAACAGAATTTCGGAAGTATCAAAGGCATGCATGTAAATACTTGTATGGTAACAGGCATGACTCTGCTCTTACACATTTACAATTTCTTCCTCTTGCTAAGGAATCTTGAAAGAGAATCCATTTGAAAGCTGCTAGTTCTATGCCGCTGTTTTTTTATTGGAAGTGGTTGCAAACAGGATCTGTGTGCATTCACAGCCTCACCCCTCTGAACAGCACCTGTGTCAGTATTGCTCTGTCTCATGAATTTAGACTGAACTGCAGAACTGGACTGCCCAGCGTGATGTGCTCTCTGTCTTGGCTTGGGTTCATGCTTATGAACATGACATCAATAACAGCAGTCCCATCAAGATGTCTACCCTTAGTGCGTTCTGAGAAATCTTCAAGATGTGCGGGATTTGCTTATTTTCATTGTGGTTTCCATATCTTGTTGGGCTGCAAAAAATTCCTTTCCCTGGAGCAAGACTTAGGTAGGGTGATGATTTCACCACTTTGTAATTTTTGCGTGTGTAAGAATGAATCTTGAAGAAAAGACTGCAAGGCAATGTAATGCCTGCATAACCATTACACCTTTAAACATAAATATCCATGGAAAACAAGCTAATCATTAAATACCCCAAATAATCTCTCACTTTGCAATACACCTAGCAAATATATGTGCATATGGTTGATTATCTGTCTGTGGCTTTTATTTCACTATTAAAATTAAAAGCAGGATAGCTTTTGGTAGTAGTTCAGATTTTATAATACACTTAACTTTACATCAGCACATTTCTGTATTCTGAATCACATCATCATGCTTCCTCAGTCCAAGCAGTTCTACTTGAGGGCATAAAGACAATCAGCTTGTGTCTTCATAGTGCATAAGATTGATCAAAGTAAACCGTTAATCAAATAGATATGAAAATTAGAAATAATAATATGAGGTGTTAGATAACACAATCTGCATGCAATAGCAGCTTGATCTCTCAGGAAATTAAAATAATTTAACAAAAAGGCCATATTTAACAGGCTGCATGATGGAATTAAGAATGAAAATTTAGCCTATTAATCATGCAAGAAATTGCAATTAAATTGTATTTGTTAATTTCATAGTGAAGAGTTTTTAAATTAAATCATTAACCATTTGCTTGAGTCTTTACTTCTATGCAATTATAATTCAGATGTCAGTGAAATGCAGTTTTTAAGGGTTAAAAACTGTTCTCTATGTGATTTATTTCATTTCCTACAAAATACTTTCTTTGGGATAAAAATGAGACACAGATCTCAAATTATGTATCTGTTTGTATCTCCCAATATTTTTCTCTTGGTTCCTTTGGTTCTTTGTATCTCATCTACCCCAGGGAGCATGGTAGTTTTGTCTTATTCAATATGCTTTCATTTCAAATACAGAAAAATTAAGCTTTGTCCAGATTGTGTTTCTTTTGTGATGAAAGTACTTGAATTGTGTATGTGTATTTGGAAACAGGATTTTTAACATATGAATGGAAGAGAATGAAGGGTACTGTATTTGTAAAGGCAAGTGATCCTCTGGAGCTAGTCTCACTGGTTCCTCTGCGTTTTTTAAGGCATCAGTGTTACTTTTAAAGTTTGCCACTACAGCCTGAACATTGCAAATGTAAACTGGAAACTACCCTGAATTACATTTCAGCTTTGAATATAAAGTGAAAGATAGATTGGTGAGTAAGCATTCAATCTCAGTATTTCTGCTGAAACATTCAATGTTGTCATCATTGCTAACAAATAAGTTGTCTTCACTTTTTAGGGAGAGCTGTGAAAGCCAATCCCTACTAAATGCAGATAAGATTACACAGATGAGACCAGAGAGATGTAAAATTCTGATGAGGGATTAAGTTAGTGTGTGACCTCCAAAAGACTTTAAGATTAGCTCAAATTTTCTGACATCCACAAAAAGCTGAATTCATATCAACAGCCTTTGGAAGGAATTAACATATAACCTCTATTTGCCCACTTGTTTTCACAAAATACGTAGGAACCGATTGCCTCTCAGACCTCAGTCTCACTGATGTTTTGTTTCATTGATCTTGGACACTACTTTTAAAGGTTTTTTCAGAGTTAGAAAAGGGCGAAGAGATGGATAGACACATGCACAAAAAACTCAGATTGTGATTATATATTTCTGATTTACTTAGGAAAAAAGCTTAAAATTCATAATTGCATGCACCATCAGTCCACATAAGTTTTAGTGAATGTTCCAATCTTTTAGTTGTTAGAAACGAAGGAGAAAGATCTAGATACTCACAAAACAAGTCGAAGAGTCTAATGTCCTGCTGTAAATAAATCACATACCGCTCTTGCTTGTGTGAGCAGAAGGGTTTTCCAGTAAAGATGTACAAATAGTCACATCAGAGACCCAGGATACAACTGGTAGTTCTTGTCATCAGTATGTAATTCAGGCCAGAACAGATGCCGGAGGTGGAATGGTATATTGATTAATAAAAGTTTGATTGATGTACTTAAGAAAACAAAGGCTGATGGGGGGGGGGTGCATTTGTTTCATAAATTCAGCCTTGGGATAAACGTTTTCCCTCTCTGTCTGATCTCTTCCCATGCAGAATAGAAAGAGTAACATAACTAAAACACGAGAGATTTTTGTATTTTGAACTTATTGATTAGATAATGTACTCATTAAGAGTTAGTGTAAATTTAGTCTTTATTAACTTTAGCTGCCTTGAAATTGTGAATCTAGTCTAGGTAAGTCATGACATACTTTCGATAATGCCTCAAGAGACAGACTCTTCCCTAGACAGTGCTCTAACTTCTTACATGTTCGCTCTAGGGTGAGAGAAATTGTTTCTGTGAGGTGCTCATGTCTCTTCTCTGACTAAGAGGAGAGCCTAGTAATGAAAAGAAGGTGTGTAAGTTTTTAGTTAGCAGAAATTAAATGGGCTGTCTTCTTCCCTTAAGAAGTCTTTGAAAATTCAAAAAAATATTTTCAAGACCAGGATCTGACCCAACTTCCACGTTAATTTCAGGTTTACCTTGGATTGTCTCCAGTTTTACCTGGATTAACTTCAGTTGTATCTTGAAAACACATGCATCTTCCACATACCAATGGAATCTCATGAAAAAAAAAAATCGTGAGGAAATTGGATTTTAACATAGGATACAAAGTTGTAGTCTTACATAAAATTAACGAGTGTAAATTTGTGGCTATTTTATGAAGGTTTGCTGTATTTGCCTCCCAAAACAGTTGCCAAATCTTTACAATTTTCATCAGTTATATTACTAGGAAGTCCAATATTATTTGTGTAATAAAATATATTTTTTCCATCCTATCCATCATGTTATTTTAAAACATGGTGATTTTTTTCATTTGCTTGTTTCTAATGGCAAATGGTACTACTGAAGGCATCTTAGAGCTCTAATTTCATACTTAGAAAATAGAACCAAGTTATAAGATGTATTTTTAAGGTGGACAGTTTCTAAAGATACACCTTACTTTCCTTCTACAATATTCTCCAGTGAGTTTTGATTCAGAGCAAGTTTACTACTGACTACTTGTTTTAGTAAAGAAATGTGAAGATTTGGTTTCATAACACTCTCAGATATCTTCCATCTGGATTCTGTTTAAGGAGTATTCCCAATTTTCTCATCACCAACATAATTTACACATTTTTGTTATGCTAATAGGGGTGTAGCGTTATGCATTGTGTCCTTTATCCCGGCGGATATTTTTCTCTCCATTTTGCTTGTGTTTCTAATCTGATAACAGAATATATTAAAAACATCTGTCCTTGTGTTACAAGTATTTGTCATTTGTAAAAGACAGGAAATAGAAATATGAAATTAATTTTCATTATGGATTGTATTTGCCCTCAGAAGAAGTTGCTAGAGATTGCATATTTTTCTGCTTCAGAGTAAGAAATTAGATTATATCATGCTACGTTGATTAGAATTCACTGCTAATGTGAAACCTGTACTTACTACAAAAAAAGAAACCAACACCCAACGTTTTTTTTTCTGCACTGAAAGAGTTATGATTTCTCTGTCTCTCTTAAGGCAAGTACAGTCAGGATTTCAATCAGTTTTAGCATATATGACAATTGAAGTGTGTCACAAGTTATACGAAACAACTCAGACAATGGTTTCCTTTGTTGGATTAAACTTATGCATCAGTTATATTTGTATGTGTCTGGAATATTTTAACATCAAAGAAGTTATAACAAATTTAGGTAAGCCAGTATCAAGAGACTTTTTTGGTCAAAATGAAGAGTTCCTTCTTAGTTGTTTTGTTTGTTTGCAAAGAGTAGTATCAAATGAATTTGGACAACTTACTGAAGGCACAATCAAGCCTAGTAATACCTATGCTAAAGATTTTTGTACTGTCAAACTTTGCAGTCCTCAACAAACTGGTTGAGAATGTTTCTGAGTTGTAGGGGATTTTTGATTGTGAAGTAACTCAAGATCAAAGAGGACTGATGATGAAATGTAGAAGATTGTTTCAGTTTTCAAGTTTCCTTCATTTAGAATTTGGTCTTGGTTCGTTTTGTGGGTTTGTGTTTTTTAGTTCTTGACTTCTATGGCTGCTTTTCTTGAGGAAAGAAACTTTTTCAGTATCCTGGAAAAGTCTGACAGACTATCATATCCTAATAGTAAACTGGCTATATTTATCCTATGGGCTTTTACTGTTTGGTTTTGGTTTTGTTTTTTTTCTTGCAGAAGAAAATATGTAAGATTGATTAGCTCCAACCTGGCAGCCTTTAAATCATTGCAGGCTTCTTGAAATGAAGTTGTGGACAATGGGAAGAAACTGAACTCTAACTCTTCTGTAGGAGAACGTAAGAGGTTTTGTAGCAAAAATAATTCGTTATCCCTCTCCCTCATCAGACTTTTAATTTCTATATTGAATTCACATGTGGCAACAGAGCCACATGAATACTTTTCTAACTCAAGAAGTCATGAAAGTCAAGCTTATTTTTTTCCCCAAGAAGTTTGTTGTGCTCAAATGAATGGATATCCAAGTCTTTTTCCAGTAAAGCCTTTTTGTCTATATAGTTGAATTTTGTCACTGTTATCTGACTTCAAGAGATAATTCAGAGTACATCAAGCCTTTATATACCTAAGTAGTAAAAATGACAGCTATGCTGCTGAATCGACAGTGCAAATTCTAGGAGTAAAAGGTTTTCAAATGCTCTAAAATTCCAAATTAACTAGAGCTCTATATTTTATGATTTAATAGATTTTATTGCTTGGAATTTGGCAATAAGTCTTAATCCCTTCATACATGCCATCATACAGCAGGAATGATATCTTAAGAAATCCTGTAATACAAATCTTTAATTCATATAAGTGATGCCGGTCATATTGTTGTGCTGTCCTGGGAAATGGCTTTGATTAGCTATAGCTAAGATTTCACAAGTTTCTATAATAACCACCATCACTAAAAATTCTTTGCATGTTAGTATGGAAATATTCATATACAGTCTAATATTAGTCAAAAATATAATTTTTCTGTGAAATCTAAGGCAAGAAGTTGCAAGAGGAGAGTAGAAAAATAACGTAGATTCTTGATAATAATAAGTAAATCTTTTTGTTCTATTTGAGCAGCTTTTACACCCAAAACTTCTCATGGTACAGGCTGGAAAACTTACAGTGTTTGCTCCCTATTATTCATTTGCAAGTCAGACTCTGAACTTAAACCAGTAGAGAACTTCACTGTCCATTGTATTCTGCGTGTTGATATACTTCTTGTATACTGCTGTGGAAGAATAAAAGACAAGAGTCAATCTAATTTCCATTGAAAGTCAATGATATACTAAGTCAAACTGCAAATTTGAAGTCAGTTTGCAAAGAGCTTCCTTGTGGGTACTGCTTAGGTCAGGAGCAGCGTGGTGCTCTCCTGGGAGATCATGAGTTCAAGCTGAAGGAAGAAATTAGGAAAGGTAGTAGTGAAAGTTATCTGCAGTTAATCCCCTTTGACTTGCAATCCCACCAATGCCAATGACCAGTGTTCGTATGTGTACGAGTTAATGTGAGCAGAGACAAAGGAGGAGGAACCACTTTCCAGCTCTGCAGAGGTACCTGTCTTGGTGTGCCCTGCTCCCCAAATGATACCGAAAAGGTAGAGCAGCTGCTGTCACGTGGGAATATGAATGAGGAGAAAAATCCTCTAGTTCCTGCTCCCTCTTTATACATTTGTAGGCACTTTGGCACCAAGTGTGCATGCGATAAGTTAGTGGGCGAGCGGGTGGGTAGGAGCAGGGCTGAAATGGAGGCGGTTTCTAAAGAGGAAGAGAATTTCATCCAGAGTGAAATATAGATGTACAGGCACAATTACTAAAACTATATTAACTGGTGTTCTGAATGAAACTGCTGTAACTCAAAGCATTTACGGCTAAAAACATTTAGTTACACAAGTAATTGGAAAGTAATCTGATTTAAAGTAAGAGAAACTGCACAAATAAATCTAAATCACATTTCAAATAAAATAAATTGCTTTCTTACTCTGGCAGTTCCAGTTTACTGAATACTTTGTAACACCAGTATTTCCGCGATATACCGTAGCATGTTCTTATTGTCTCAGCTCTGAAGGTCAGATGTTTTACATGACTTGAGTATTTTCATGGTGTTGAAAGCAGAAGAAAACATTTAATATATAAATAACAAAAGTATCTTCATGTAAGCCCAAGTGAGGGCAGGAAGAAAGGAAGATAAAGATACTGACAAAACTAAATGATGAATCTTCACTCAGGAAATGGTAAGGAGATGCATGGCTCAGTCCTGTGGTTTTAAGATAATAACAATCTAGTACTTTTAGAAACTGAAACATCAGAGAAAAATATTACATAGTTGATCATTTACTAGCAGTTAACTGATGCAAATAGAAAATATCTAAGGGTTATTTTATTCTTCGAAAATAAAGTCAACTGATAATAAAAATATGTGACTTTCATTATGTCAGCTTTTAGTTAAGACTACAGAATTTTTCAAGGGAATTATAGATTCGTATGCTTATAATGGAGTTAATTTCAATCCAATGTATACATTGTGAAGTGTGCTCCAATCATGACAGCAAGTGAGGGACCAAAGAACCAGCTCTCAGTGGCAGCTAATTCATTGACCATTAATATTTGGGGTATAAAGTTTCACTCACGGCAGAAAAAAGCAGCTGCCAGGGAGACTGAGAACTGCCCCGAGGGTAGGCATAGCAGGAGACTGGCAGAAACATGACTGAGGACTGGGACTGCCAGAAACAGAAGGGTGAAAGAAAAGCTGCTTTCCTCATCTTTGCACATCTCTCCAAAATGCTTCTCATTTTGGATGCAACATGAGCTTGATAGCCCTACTGAAGCTTTTCCCATTTGGATGTTCTTTTTGTTCGAAAGGCAATTGGCTATGGGATACAGCCAAAATACACTATCAGAGAACAGCAGCAGGAATAACAGATGCAAACACTGATGCTGGATACCAAGTCAACCAAGTCAGACACAAAACAACGTCATGTGGACCTTCTGTCTCATTACGAGAACAGTACTACAGAAGTAACGTGATGGCAGTGTAACACTGAGCACTCAAGTAACAAACAGTCTTGAACTTGACGGCAGAGTGTGGCCTGTGCTTAGAATGGCTAGGGGATCTACATTAGCCCAACTGTAGTCCTATGCTTTTCTTGGACATTTTCCTGGAAGCTTTCTTCATCACCAGTTCCATCCTGAGTTACAGACTATTAATTTGATTGCAGAAATAGAGACAAAGATGTGAAAAAAACAGTCAGTTGTAGATATTTAGCAAAAAAAGTGCGTGCTTGCAGAGAGACTTGGAATAAATAGATAAATGTCCAAATACTGTATATTCAAACTAACAAAACAGAAAACGTATAATGGGCACAATACTTTGCTGTTTCAAAGATTTTTAGACCTCACTTAATGCAGGTGAAATTAAGTGTGGTCCTGTTTAAGAAAAGAAGTGATTCCTATTCTCGTAGCAGACGCCAGGGATACATATGAAAATTCCATCATAAATCAGTGGAGTTGCATTATGTCAAAGTGAAGTTAGCTATGTAGTTGTTTTACTTGCTTTTTTTTTTATCAGCCCTATTTCTAACTCCTTAAAAGTGTTGTTAAAAGCTACAAAAAGTTATTTTTGAAGGAACTTTCACTCCTATTAATAGAGATCCATCCCTTTCTTTAGCTGAGTCCGAAGAGAAAAAGTGAGGGGAAAAAAGAATAGAGAAAAGCTAATGGATATCAAGATTCTGATGGGTGACAGACACTTGTAAAGCTGGTATAGAATTCAGACTGCAAAATGATTTTCAAGCATCTTGATTCTTCGTCGTATGTCACCTTTTACAGGTAGAAGCAGAATACAGTAGAATAGCACAGTGGCAGAATAAAGAATTGTGCCAATGAATAAAATGGGAAGGTAAACAGCTTTTATGACTAGAAGTGTGGTCTTCCTCACTTTGTCCTGGAAATTTCTCTGCCTAAATTTAAGATGGAATTTCTTGTTAAATAGTTAAACCAATCTTCTTCTCAAAGTTTGAAGTTTTCTTGGAAGAAATTATTGGCATTAGCTTACCAGACATCTATCGCAGGACATTTAAAGTAAGAAAACATGCTGTCACATTTGCTCTCCTGTTTACTTTTTTCAAGCATGAAAGTGATTAGTGAAGGTGGTTAGTTTTTCTGCTATCTTGGGGATTTGCTGGGGAAGATGTTGCTGGTATTTACAAGGATGGCCGTGACTTCTTTATAAACAGGCGATAGACTCAAAGTCCTGCTGGCTCCTTTCTTCCTGCTTCCTATAATAGAGAAAGCCCTATGTGCACGAGGTCTGAAATGTGAAAGTAGTGGGTTTTATTGTGAAAGAATAAGGAGGATCAGAGAATCAAAGATGTTTGCATTATTGTCGCTGGAGAACACTAAGGTTTTATGGAAGATTCGGAGTTTTTAGTCTCTACCTTCTGATTTCCATAGCAAGCTAATGAACTTAAAAAAATCATTAACCTTTCCTACTAGGTCTGACTGGGATGGAGTTAACTTTTTTCATAGCAGCCCATATGGTGCTGTGCTTTGTATCTGTGGCTAAAATAGCGTGGAACACACCAATGCTTTGACTTGCACAGTGTCAGGGCATTCTATCTCCCCTACCGACCCCCAGAGAGTAGACTGGGAGGGAGCAAAAGCTTGGGAGGGGACATAGCTGGTACAGCTGTTCCAAATTGACTGAAGGGAAGTTCCATACCACATGACGGTACGCTCAGCAATAAAATATCAAGGAAAGGAGGAGGGAGAGGGCCTGTTAGTGGTTGTGGTGTTTGTCTTCCCAGGCAACCATTACCTGTGCTGAGGCTGTGCTTTCCAGAAAGTGGCTAAATATCTGCCTGCCAGTGGGAAGCAGCAAATTAATTTCTCTGCTTTGCTTTGCTTGTGTACACAGCTTTTTCTTTCTATATTGAACTGTCATTATCTCGTTCCATGAATCTTCGCATCTGCCTTCTGTTTTCTTTCCTTCCCACAGGAAGTGACAAGTGAGAGGCTGGGTGGGTGTTTGACTGTTGGCTGGGGTCCTCCCATCACGCCTTTTGTTAGCGTTGCAGGAGGAGGAAAGAGAAACAAAAACACAGTCTCTAAAATGTAAAGCTTTAAGTGATATTGCCATTGTAATAGCAGTAGAGTCCTGATTGCAGATGGTGTTCACTGTCATGCTGGGGAAAAAGTAGTGAAGCTAAGACAGTTGATGTGCTAGAGCTGATGTTGCTGCTGTTGTTTGAGTCCAGTCTTGCTTTCTTTAAAATGGACAAACCAAAGAGTCTGCACGCAAGTATGAAGACTAAGGAGTAACATGGAGGATACACAGCTTCTATTTCTGGACTCATGCTGGTAGCCTGATACTGAAACAGAGGCACTGGAGGTACTGTTACAAGACTGACAAAGATTTGGCAAGTTCACAGGAGCATCAGGGTGCTTCAGGCATTGATTTTCAGCTTGCTTTAGTGACAGATTCACAGGAGCAATGCAAGGAATCATTCTTTCCTGGCTAAACCTGATTGTCTTCAATGAGAAGGCAAAGGAGGAGGAAGAAATAATATAAAAAGAGTGAGTCTGGGTAATAGAAAAAAGCAAAAATCTAATTCTGTCAATTTAGGCCCACAAACCTTGTGGAAATGAGATGATCTTTCTCTCTGGATGAGTAAGATGACGTTGTCCCTGAAGATAGGATGGCAGAGGTTCAATCACAGTGCATTAAAGGAAAATTAGTAAATCTTGCTTCTTCTTACTGGATTCCTAGGATTGTCTGGAAATTAAGAATGCAAAATTATGTACTGTTTTGTCACCAAATAATCCTAGTGTCAAATTCATTGTTTCATTTATTTTCAGTATTGTTTTTGTTCACAGTAGTCTTGCACTATCATCAAATGCTTCAGTAAGTCACGGCCTCAATTTCAGTGTTTGGTCTGTTTCAGTGCTCTCTCTTTCTGAATTTACAGAAAGTTAAAGGTAGTGGAGTGAATTTATAATTGTTCTGGTTTGAACAATTTAAGGTGTAGATGCCCTAAGAGAAAGCTGCACTGACAACTAATACACCCTTGTTACAGTCTCTTTCTTGTCACCTTTGGCTACATCACAGGAAGTAAATTGGTAATGATCTTTCTGAGGCAAAAGAGAGAGGAAAAGCAGACCCTGAGTCTCTCATTCAATGCATAATTTTTGATTTCAAGTAAAACTGAGAGAACTGAGAAATTCTTTGATTGGGGAAAGAATAACAAAATAAAGGCAGGCAATGAATGGAAAGTATCTCTTATTTAGGGGTTTTAAATGAAAAATACTTAATTTTGATAAGATATTAATGCTGTCAGATGATCTGGGAACATGAGCTGAAGTTGCCTGAAAACAGGGTCAGGCCAACAAGATGAGTACAGCTCTCAGTTTGGACTGCCCTGTGTCTGGAGAGCTTGATCCACAAGCCAGAAGAGTTTGCGGTTCTTGTCTCCTATACATATATCTTAAAACATAATCTCAAACAGTTTGGAAGAGACAGGAAGAAGGGCAAGTTATTTATTATTTCCTTACTAAGAAATTTGATATGTCTTTTCTGAAGCATCTTGGGTTGGTAACTCTCAAAAACATTGTCCTCAATTAGATGAATGCGGATGGCAAATCCATTAATGTGTAATATATTTTTGCGTAAGTGGGATTAATCTCATTTTATCACTTACTTTAATATATTTATTGTTATTAAAGACCTGGAATTAATTATTTTTCAACCTTTAAGCAAAGGGAATGTCTTGTGAAAGCACAAAAAGTAGAAACTACAAAAAAGTAGAAAAAATGTCTTTCCTTTAGCTGTATGTTCACTTCACAGAATGCCAATTACTCCAAAGTAGTTTGTATTTTAATCAGGAGTGAAATGTAGTTACTGAGCTTAAATTTCGAGTGCCTGAGAAGCAAGATTGTTTTTTGAATAACTGATCATTATTTATACCTCTAGATAATCTTTAATCACTGTGGAAAGAATTGTGAATGATAAAAGAGCTAAAATATAATAATTTCTATCAATGTTCCTTAATAGAATGAATCAATTATTATACAGTACTGAAGTTGGTTTCAGAATTATTTTGAGAACACAATAAGCAGAAAACCATATTTATAAGACATAAATTATAATGTCGAAGTAGGGACATTATTAGGTTAATTTAGTCTGTATGTAAATGACCAAAAATGTCAGTATTTAGCAGTGACTGCACATGGCCTTCTTAGACGGAAAATGGATTCCCTCTAATACTGTTTCTTTTATGTAGCTCCAGGGGGTGCACAAATCTGAAGCCATAGGCTACAGTCTTACTAGATCTTCTAAACCAGAGTAAGTGTGGAAGGTACCTCATGTGGAAAACTCAACCTTAATGGGATTGTGCGCTGTTGGTACAGCCTTCTTAAAGAGTATAAACAGTTGGTAAAAGTAATGTTTTAATGTTACTTCATGTATTATGATATTCTTTAATGGAAGTACTTAATCAGTTCAGTTCTGTGGTGCAGTTTTCCTTCTCAGAAAATGTATTGCTTCATCATGTTGAGAAGAGATTGTTAGCTCGTAATATCCAGATAAAGCAGGATGGGAATGCACAATGTAGAAGCAGTTGGTTAAGACAGACAAGTAGGTTGTTCTGCTTTTACTTGTTCATTCACCAGGAAAAGCCCTCACTGGGAGCCCTCATACTCTCTTACCTTTCTTTTTGCCATGCAGTTCAGAAACTCTTTGAAGTCTGGGGATCTGAATCTATCAACAGTTTTTGAAGTGTAAGGAGGAAACTTAACAAGATTTTAACTAAGTAAGTGGAGTCTGCAATACCACCGTAACTTGCAAGTGATATCCAGTGCAGATCAATGCTGAAAAACAATGGCTCATAGCATAAATATAAATGTTAGTGCTGAGAGAGGGCTAGTAGATCATGTATGTCTTCAGCATCAAAAAAAATCCATTCATTGTCTTTTCCTTCCATGTGGTTGGAGAAAGAAGTAATTCAGATGTAGAATAACTCCTAGATATTTGTCTAAAGAAAACCCAATATTAGTATCATCAGTACAACATCAAACATTGGAATACTCTACTAAACCCAAGAAATACTGAGGCCAGGGAAAGGATTTTGAGATCAACTGTAGTAATTTCTATCCCACATTGATGGATTGTTATATGACATTATATTTTAATCTAAAAAACTCTGGCATTGAGGGCAAGACAATTTGTCTAGGGCTCAGACAAGGTGAGATTTAGTCTGATCTCCAGCAAGCATCTGAGAAGTCTGGAAAAGAGTCTTTTAATTGACTTAAAATAATTTAGAATAAATGAGAACATGACATGGGTTGACATGAGAAGTTTAGAGATGAATGAGTACAGACTTGAAAATAACCTGAAAAACAATTAGGTTTCTCAATATGGTGAACGGGAGAAAAATGCCCACCTTACTGTCTTTGACAGTTGAAGTGGGCTAAACGTGTAATGGCAATGTAATGTCATTGCGCAAAACCTGAATGTAATAACAGCAGTCTTAATGAGAAGATATGAGAAGGGATGATCTCAAGACAATTTTGGATCCCTTGCATTTGTAAATTCTGCTGTTGCAGAATGAATTTTGAAAGCGGGACTTTTGGTTGTGACCACTTTTTTCTGTGGGGAGTAGCATTTTTACAGGTCAATGTACTCTAAGAAAATCAGAGACAACACTGTATTATGGCTTTCCACCACAAGGAGGAAGCTGTGGGAGTTTAGGAGGAAGCTGGATAGGTTTAGTTCTTTGGGTGTGTTTAATTTATTCATTATTTAAAAGAGAAATTGTATAGTTTGCCTCTCATTGGATCTAAGGATGCTGGTATTTTGCACAGGTAGTTTAGGTTTGTAATTTCAGAGAAACAATGTTATTTTAGATGTACTGTTGTAAAAGTGGACTTAAAAGTTTGGATCAAAAAATCTGTCAGTTGTTTAGTCTTTTAGATTGAATGTTTTTTCTTTTTTGCATTTTTTGGTATTCTGCCATATTGTGTGAGTTTTTTATTTTGTGATCCATTGACTGTTTCATTTTGACTGTTTAAATGGAAATTCAGAATAACAAGATCATTTCTCTGTGTTAGATTTGATTTCTTTACAGGTCTTTACTGTGATTTTTATTTTTGTAGCAGTTTTGAGAACAGTTTTGTTTTTCTGAAGTGGGAGAGTCTTCATACTGGAATCTGGACCTGAGAAAGTTCTCCTTATTCTTTTTTATAACTAATTACTTGTTCTTCTGTCCTTGATAAATAGCCTTATAATAGTTATTGAAAGATGAGCTGTGGATTTTTATCCCTGTACTTGCACACTGACTAGCTTGTTTCACGTGGAATGTTGCTGAGTAACTGAAGTCAAAAATTACAGTTCAGAAGTCTATGGAAAGATTTTCCATCTGAATCCTCTCTTAGGTTTCACTGTTTGAAGTGGCATACAGATTTTTAAGCATATATTACAAAGAGGGGTGTAGATAAAAGCCTTAGTTTTTGTTACGGATTTTATTATGTATTTTACTGTTTGATTTTTCTGAAACCACTTTTTAACATAGTGATACAACAGTGATTCCAATTAAAGAAGAATTGCTTTGTAATGAGATATAACAAAAACATCCTAAATTACTCATCATCTGTTGATGCAGTCATTGGGAAGAAACAGATACAAGGTGAAAAGATGTTAATTGGAATTTTTGTTCTTTGCTTGATGCTGTGGTAGTCCGTACGTATCTTTGAGGAGAAAGAAAGTTTTCTGCTACAGCTGGAGAAAAAACGTGTTTGTCTGTCTGTCTTTACTTCCCAAAAATCATAGGGTGCATAATGTACCTCTACACAAATTCATTACATGGGCAGTAAGGGTTGTAAACTTCACTTGCTCCCAGTGAAACTGTGTTTAAGGATGCAGAACTAAGGTGGCTGTGGTGTCCTTGTCAAATGTGAAATTTCCTATTCTTATTTCAGTAGCTAACATTTAACTGTCAACTGCTAGCATGTTAAGTGTGATTGATAGGAAAGTTGTATTCTTCCATTTTGCTAAAGAAAACAAAGCTCTTTTTGCTTCAGAAAAATACATAACATAGAGAAGGGGACAAGAACAATACTGTATTTAGGAAGACATCAAGCTCACTGAAATGTGTTTCTCTTCACATGCTGGAGAATGTAGAAATTTTTCATGTGTTAAAGCTGAGAAGGAGCAAAACAGTAAATCTGAGTTCTTGTATAACCAAATACATAAATAAATAAAATCCCTGTCAGTTAAATGGCGCTCGGTAACTCTGTTCAATTTTAATTTCAAATACAAAGGAAACAAAAACATTTGCCATGAGTGCATTTTGATAAGAAAACCAGCTGGGCCACGGTTTCTTTCTTGATAACTAAATTCCTAATAATCTTAAAGTATATCTAAATTATTAAGACCTGATCTTTGGTGAGTAGAAACAGCTTCATAACAATCAGAAAGATTTGTTTCAGATTCTAATGCCATATCTGATTATTTAGGATAAGTTTTATCACAGCCTGTGATAAATCTAGCCTATATTTCTTTTCTGAGGTTGAGGACAGGTAGAATCACAGTTAACTTTGGGGTTTTATTTGGTGCGTGGCTAATCAGTAAGGCTAAGCTTTTCTCAGTTTCTCAGGAAAGAGCAGAGTTAAAACAAAAAGTCCAAGTGCAGATTTTCATTAATCTCTGACTAGGAAAAGCACCAGCCACTTCTTCCCTATTATTTTTCTGGGTTAAGATTTTTAAGCCTTCAGTAAATCCTCAAGATTAATAAGTAAAAGAAAGAATATAAAATGTTTCATTGCACCCTCTGCAGCTATCCTTCCACACTTTTGTCAATGTTTTAAGTCATACTGCTACTGCTAAACATGCACTATTTTGTCATTGTTCTACCTACAAATCTGACAAGGGGTTATTCAATAAAAATCTGTAACTTAGTATATTATTTGGAAACGTGATTTTGTTACTGTGGTCAATTGCATCATCTGAAAAGGAATGACATACTAAAAAGTGCTTTGGAGAACAGTTTCATAATTTCCTTTTCATTTCCTTGATTTGAGACTTTTATGAACAGCCTAAACATTGGAGCTAGCTGGATGCTTGCAGGCATTAAGCAAATATATTACTGTTTTGTTTTTTGGGGGGTTTTTTTCAAACGATGAGACCATGGTGCAGGAGAAGACATGACACTTCTGGCTCATTTTAGAAATGGGGAAATCCTCTGTGGTAACTCAGCAGTGTGGTACAGTGGTGCACGGTCACCGGTGGCCCACCTTGACCTGGTGTCGTGTGAGCACATCCCCTCCTGACTGGGGTAAAGTTTTATGTTTTATCTATAGAAGATCATATATAGCAGAAATACTGGGAACTTCTGGCAGTGGGAACAGTCATTCTGCTGTATGATATTTCTATATGCATCTGTTGGCAGATGATAGACAGTTATGGCAAACTGAAGATGATAGACCTTAACTTGCTCACTGTTCTTTTAAGGCATGTCGATGTAGGCATTTCTAACATGAATCAGACAATTCTCATGAAGTGGTGGTTTCTCTTTTGTTTCTTTCCTTGCATTTCATGCGTTTTGCTATTTAATTGCTAGCCATGTTCCTACCTGCAACATCTTATCACAAGAGCAAATGGCTCTGCATTGTGTTGTTTATATTTTGTGTTAATTAGTTAAAGATGTTATAACCTTCCCTATTGGATTATAGGGCACTCTGTGACAGAGTGGCTGTACTAAAATTGAAGAGCTTTTTCTATTTTTATCTTACCTCATTTACCTGCTGTCTAATGTTAAATCAAGTAAGTGAAACTGGTAATGCCCTTGTGATAATAAGGCATGGTTAGCATGCTTAAACACCTTGTTTTCTGAAGAGACAGATGTTATGTTATGTTATGTATGTTATGTTATGTTATGTTATGTTATGTTATGTTATGTTATGTTATGTTATGTTATGTTATGTTATGTTATGTTATGTTATGCAGAGCAGCTTATTCTCCAGCTGCACAGAAAATAGGTGAAATGTTGGAGGGATACTGTTTTCACCATTGTTTCTTCCCTCCTACACCACTTTAATTTCTGCCTAGTTAAACAGGATCATACATCATGTGAATAAGTATAGCTTATGCATTTTTGCTTTCTGAGTATGCTAAAATGAACGTCGATTATTGATCTTTTCAGCGCTCCACAACTGAGCTCTAGGTGGAGTCAAAAAGATTAGTTTTGATCAGACTGCAAAATAATTTAATGATTTCTGTAGAAAGCCTTTATCTGCTACCCCGTGTTTGACAACAAAATATTTTTTAACCATCTGGTAGTCCACCCATCTAGACCATAGTGTCCATGCAAAGATGCTTTGGGACGTTTTCTTGAAATCGTTGCTGAAACTAAGGTGGATGACTTCTACTGCTGTCCCCTCATCCATAGACCTAGTCATTTTATTATAGAAGGCAGGCTGGTCAAGGACGATTAGTTTTCTCCAAAGGAGTGATGGCGGTACTAAAGTTCAAGAACACAATCATGGTGAAGCACATCAGTTCTCAGTGTTAAAATCTCCCAGCTAAATAAAATTGTGAAATATCAAATAATTTATAGAAAATTGGAAAAGCTTCTACTCTTCCACTTCTCTACATAGTATAGACTATTACTAGGACATTTCTACGGAAGATGAACAATGCTACTTTGAGAAAAATGAGCCATCGCTGTCTTTATTCTGAAGACTGCTGTGTGTAGTGAATGGTAATATTTAGGGGGCCTTCTCCATTGCTAAGGAGCACGAGACCTGCATGGTTGAACAAGGAGCTTCTAGCAGAGATTAAGTGGAAGAGAAGGGTCCATGGAATGTGGAAAGAGGGACAGACCACTTGGGAAGAGTACAAGAATGTGATCAGAGTGTGCAGGGATGTGACGAGTAAGGCCAAAGCCCACCTGGAATTGAAGCTGGCAAGGGATGTCAAAAACAACAAGAAGGGCTTCTTCAACTACATCAGCAGCAAAAGGAAGACTAGGGACAATGTGGGGCTGCT
>Ga0065711_1029299_pt1 | contig 36740 bp, 14 predicted proteins | sample Hoacrofraction12_FD_59098 | JGI IMG/M metagenome (GOLD analysis project Ga0065711, IMG submission 59098) | Hoatzin crop microbial communities from Cojedes, Venezuela - Epithelial fraction 12 v2 (version 2) | ecosystem: Host-associated > Birds > Digestive system > Esophagus > Crop | place... | reverse complement strand
AAACACTGGAACGGGTTGCCCAGAGAGGTAGTGGAGGCCCCATCCCTGGAAACATTCAAGACCAGGTTGGACAGGGCTCTGAGCAACCTGATCTAGTTAGTGGTGTCCCTGCTTGCTGCGGGGGGGTTGAACTAGATGACCTCTAGGGGTCCCTTCCAACCCAAAACTTTCTATGATTCTATGATTCTATGGATTAGACCTGCAGTGCCCAGTCTTTTGGTGATGGTGGTTCCTACTGAAAGCTCTTGAGGACAGTAAGCTTCGGTCCATCACAACCAGGTGGCCAGACATGTTTTCAAGTGACTGAAGTGGAACCGTTTCCTTGTTACATTAGTGCGTGGCTGTTCTGTCACAATGTTGGATGTATTCTGGTCACATAACCTAACCAGAACATTACTGTTACATTATCAGATACGAGGGACATCTGCATGTTGGTCATATGACAGAGATATCTCCCATCATTGGACAGAGAAAAGGTAGCAGAGAACAGGCTGAAGACCACTCCAGTTAGGCACCAGGCTTGTGGTCTTCTGACCACGTGTGTCCTTGGGAGAAGAGGCAGCAGGAAGCAGGCAGCAGGGCACAGGAAGTGTTCAAGAAATTTCACTTAACAGTTAAAACCTCTATGTGAATGAAGCCTTGAGCCTGTTTTGCTTCAAACAATGTTCCATTCAAAGTATGACTCAACTTTTGGGGCCTGATCCAAAGCACACTAAACACAACAAGAGTTTTTCCATTGACTCGAGCAGCCTTTGGATGAGGGCCTTGATCCTGATCCTGAAAGCCTGATTCACATGAGAAAGGCTACACAAAAAATATCAAATCCAGAAATCCGTGTTGAAATTGTATCTAATCCTTTCCTAGGTAAGTATTCAAAATTAAACCAATCAAGCCAATTTAGTCTGATGGTCTGCTCACTATCCTGAACTTCGCATAACACTTGATGATCACAGGGATTTATACAGATAAATCCTTGGTCCTACACTTCTGCAGAAGTGTTCATGTTTGCAGAGCTGATAAACTCTTTTTCTTCCCTCTTGACTTTATTTTGTCTAGGAGTGTGATCAGAATGTAATTCATGAACCATTTAGTACAGACTTCAACATATGCTACACAATTCACGTTAAGTCCAGTAATACTTAAAAATATTGTCTTCACGACAGAAAGCTAAGGTGTTCAAACTGTAATGTAGGTAAAATAAGCAGGACGTACTTTTAGTAGCTAATGCTTTCACATGCTGTTTTTTGGGGGCAGGATTTTTTTTTTAATAGAAAAGGTATAAACTTTTTTTGCCACTTTGGAAGATATACACTATGTTTGAATAAGATGTCTTTAAACCCCAGTATTCGAGACCAAACATTGCCACATTTGGGCTTTGCAATATCTTCCACATAGGCTGTACTTTCAAAGCAAATGCCATCTGAAATGATTTTATAAATTCCTATACATTACTCTGTACACAAACATACTGTCCAAGTGCAACTCTTTGACTGGGCAGTTATCCGTTGTGACACCTTGCTTACAAACATACAGCTGGAGAGTGCAGTGTGTATCAAAATCTCTTGGATGCTACTAATCACAGACTCAACTCAGCATCTTTGTTTTGTGCCTGACAAAGCCTTTCATACGCATACTGTTAGCCCTTTTCTTCAGTGCATGCTATATGGTATATAAATGATATTTGATTGTCGTGGTGGAGTTAAAACACAAGAAAATGCTTTTACTTATATGGTTTATATTAACTTTACAAGGAAAATACAGTATATGGGGATTTTTTCTTTTTTTTTTTTTTTTTTGCTTGTACAATCATGTCTACACCCCGGCTGCTGCCACAGGACTGTTTTGATTAACATCATTGAGAATGCTATGACCTGGATGTGGATGCGGTCTAATGTGAGAAAGACCACAAGCAGTACAGTGAAGAAGTGCTAATAAGGGGAATGGAGATAAAACAGCTCCTTTAGCTTCACATTCAAACTTGCAGAAAATCTGCTTTAGTGATTTCTATCGATGCTTTACCTTGTAAAGCTATGCTGCCTCGTTTTTAAGCACAGCCAAAAACTCAGATTGCCTCACAGAACTGAGTGGTGCAGGATCCATAAACATCATTTCCCAGGATAATCCTTGACTTTTGTTTGAGCCTGTTATTTCCCCCTTTATACCCACAGCTTTTTAATTGTTTATTATTATTTCTTATTATATTTGAAAATTTTAAGAGTCTCTTAAGAAGCAAAAAAAGGGGATATAATTAAAGAAAAATGTAGACAATAATCCAAATCCAGTGTGACTTTACAGATGTGACAGACATTGATTCTTGCCCTTGGGGAGGGAGACAGGAAGCTGTGGTGGGCCAGAGCTCTCAACCATCATTTGACTGTAAAATATTCCCTTAGGACTAACTTTGTAAAATAGCAGTCACACAATACTCATCAGCAGCTCCTGCACGCAAACTCTGTGACGTAGACTGGACCATTGCTATGTTTAAGTTAGGATGATCTTTTTCATTATTTTGATGCCCATGTAATACAATGGGCATTTATTTACTCAATTTAAAAACAAGCATTGACCTGCCACATGACTTTGGGCAAGTTACTTCTGGGTGCTGTTTTATATCTTCTGATAGCCTTTCAGACCTTTAGTTCCTCTTCTAACCATAAATAAAAGTATAAACAGTGATGACAAGAAAAGGAAAAGATGCAATATGAGTACTGTACATGGAGACTGCTGAAGGTAATCAAACATAATCACTTTTCAAACAGTATCTGCACCCAGACTTGATACAAAATCATACTAATTTTATATGTATGGTTTATTTTGCACCCTATTTGGAACGTTTAGCTCTTTTGATTGATTTGCTAGGTCAGTTCACACACTGCCATTCCCAGTAGAAGGTACACGACCAAACCTCAGCTTTAAGTTAGATTATCATTAAAAACAAACAGAAATTAACACAAGACTCCCACCATTGACTTTGATGGCTACTGAGTTCATACAGAGATGGCATTACTACATCCTGTTCGGTAAAAATTTCATATGCTGTACTAAAAACTTAACTACAGCTTATCATCTTTAGACTTACGGACATGCACAGACAGTTCCTTGAATGCCAAATCACCTACTCTGTGGGCTATGCACAACAACAGCCAGACATGCTGTATAGTATCTGTAAGATATACTGATCATACCATTGGTTAAAATTCAAGCTAGCTTTCAAAATACAGCTTTGACACTGAAATGTCACTTATCGTGAAGAGAGGATCTGTAAAAGCAGAAATGGGAAGACACAGAAGATGAGATTGGAAAGCACAAAGGGTCTCCCAGTACCTCCCAGTGTTGGAATGACCCTAGCCTGAAAAGTCCAAGATGGCTGACTTGACCGTAAAAAGGGTGATAAAGAGGAAAAGATCATGGAGGGAAAAAATAAGCATATAGGGCTCAAACAAGACTGATACAGAAATCTCATGTGCTAGTTGCTGTTAGTAGTGTCTGTGTGACACACTCACACCACAGCAGGGTGGGTGGGGCTGGTTTTTGATCATTGCCTGATTGACTCTAATGACATTCTTCCAATGGCTGTGGCTTTCCTCATACCACACCCAGGAAGGGTCAGAGGCACATTCCTCCTCAGTATTAATGTGAAAAAACCATCTTTTTAGTCAAGTTGTTAAATGGTGCCAGGTGTTTGCTCTGGTTGCATTAACTAGTCCAGAGGAGTCAAAGCTCAGCCTGCACTTCCCAGCAATGTGTAACCCAGCTCTTGAGATTGCACCAGCTATCTGTTTTTAATCCAAGTCCAGCTACTTAATTGATTATACTCATCCCTGTGATAATGCCTCCTATGCAGTGGAAGACAGCAACATCTGTGAGGGTGGATAAAAGCCCAGCACAGCATTGTGAATTGTCGTGTTTATTTGTGTTGCCTAGAAGCCCCGTTTACAGATCGGGAGCCTGTGTGACAGACATTAAAAAAATTGCACTTTCCATGGAAGGGTTATTTACCTCTGTTGCTTTTTCTCTGTCTGCTATGAAAAGCCTTCTGCCAGTGAAAAAAAGCACCAGAAATGGAAATGGGCATAGGTCCACTGCCTTAAATACAGCAGCCCAAGATCTGAAGCAGCCACCCAGTGCAGATTATCAAAGCAGTCTGCAAAGTTGAAACCTTGTAACAAGCTAAACTCCGAGCTTCTGAGCCCAATTTCCAAGGCCACTGAAAACGTCCAAGTAACAGGAAAAAATGAACCGTAGACTCTGCCTCTTAAGGAAGCTGTCCATCCAAACGCTTTGCTTGCTTTGAAAATGAAAGTTGATGTTTCCAGGTGCTGTGTACCTAGATAAGAGGTCACACTGCCGTGCTGAACACTCAGCACATCTCAGGAAAACTAATGGCAACTGTTAAAGCGCAGAATTCCTGAAAATCAGAATCTTTCGGTGTTCGGCTGCTGATTTTAGGAATTTCAGTTTATAAACAATTGATTCACACCACACCTAAATTCAGTTATGCCAACGAATCTAGCAAAATCAACTGCTGAAGACTTCCGGAGATAGTTTCATAACAGCTTTGGAGGATGTCTGCGAAACCTGTATGCCATGGCAGTCATGTGAGCTGTGTTACTGTAACCCTGGCAAGGCTGGTGTTCGCATGTTCTGTCCTGTTCTCTTTTCCACCCTTGCAATCTCTCGTTAGGATCAGTAACAACCCCGTGCAAGCAAAACACAGACTAGCCCAAATTGTTCCAACGTCTCCAAACGCGTGGGGCAGCAGAGGGCTGCACGCGGGGAGGAGGAGGAGGGATGCCTTCCTCTTTTCTCCCTTGTGCACACAGACATGACGGCTTAGCCCATGCCTGATCACGACAAGACCAGCTGTCAGCTGACCAGGCACTGCACGTTGGCTGAACCGACGATCCTCACACTAGCAAAGAAAAGGTATGGGCACTTTTAATTAGAGACACAGTCAGTACCAAGTTCCATCCGGGCAGACCCCCGCACAGACCACAGACCACTGTCACGTAGACCTCGAGTTTGAATTCATTTCATGCTGACAGGTACATCATTACGTATATACACTACTAGGACTCTTTCAGGTATAGAAATTCCTTCAGGCTCTGAAAACCTGGCTAAGGGTGTGAGTGCAGATCTATTTGTAGCAAGATGAATATTTGTGTAAACATACAGGGGAAAATAAGGCAAATCTTAAAATAAATTAGAACAAACTCTGAAAAAGTGAGATTAAATAGTGAAAAACTTTAATATAGATATTCTGGATTAATTTTCTAGGTAATGTTTTCTAGAACAGACATCTAAATCAGTCTTTTAACAGCCTGTCTACTTCCATATTTTGCAAGAGCGGTTCTTTATTTTTTCCCATTTCCCTGGTGACCCAGTCACACATATGCATTTTCTCAGGATTACAACAGTGATTCCTTCTCGATGATGGTTCTACTCTGCACTTTATATTAAGGCTGAACATTGAGGCTCAGAATGTTAATCATGAAAAGAAGAATAACAGAATAATCAGTGGTTGCTTACAGAGCAGTGAAACTGCAGATCAGCTGCTGAGGAAAAATACCAGACACGAACAGACTTCAGAAGAACAGAGTCCTGAAATACTTAAACACAATATATTTCCCTTAACATAGCCGTTTGAGGTCACAGTCTTTTCCAAAACAAAACATCTCCCATACAGAACACACTCAACATTTATGTGAGGCCTTTCCAGAGGAAAATGGGGATGGGGCACAGGCTTTCACTGGGCAATGGGGTTCTCACTGTCACCAGCCACTGTCACCACGTGGCTGAAAATGCAGCTTCTGTGCAAATCATTCCAATAAGCTGCTGTATGCATTTTCAGCTACATTACATTAGTTGATCATGTTCAATCAATCAAACTAAGCTCAAAAAGTAACAGTGGAATTTTGTGTTCATGCAGATAACAAAGAGGAGAAGCCGTTTTTTATTATTATTTCTATGCTAGCATGATCTGCAGACCAACCAAAGACTGGGGACCATAAAATGACATTACATGCACACAGGCAGTATTAAAGAATTATAGGCAGCACTGCTTAGGATGTAAAAGGACATGCCCGCAGAAGAGACAAGTAGAAGAGCTGAGGGATTATTATCCACAGGTTATAACTAGGCAAAATGAAACACAAAAAGCTAAGTATGTAGGAACAGGATACTCTCTACATCTTTAAATGGCCTATGAGCTTTATTTGTCCTCAGAGTGATCTGGGTCTCAGAAGCTCTTCTTATAGAGCAGAAATAGAGCATGGATTTGTCACATCTTCAAACCGTTTTTGTTGTATGGGAAGGAAAGACACAGCACACTGAGTAGGCAAATTAGGAAGCCTGGGACCAGAGTGGATTTCTAGCTCTTCTGACATACTCTAGAGCATCTGAACCGCAAGAGTATTTTCTCTTTGGGGTCCAGTCAGACAGACCTGTCTCCATTACACCAATGTGCTACATAGGACTGGAAACAGAAATAATTCACATCCAGTCTATATTTCCCGAGCACGGATTCTCCTGCACACACATCTTTCATCTAACGTCTTTGGTGGGGTCACTTATAAGCTACATTTGTGACAGGAGACTTGGAGGGTTTATGAACTGCCTCTTCTCATTGCTTTGCAAATCTGAGTCAGTCACAGAAATAAGAGAGAGACAGGAAAAAATAGAGAGAAGTGGTTAAGGCATTCCTCTGTGACGCAAAAGGCAGTGATGTCAGAATTCGAGACCACAGACACCTCTGCCAAAATGAATGGGATTCCAGCAGGCTCCAGCTGGTCTCATGGTTTGTGCATTCTGCGTTGTTTCCTGGATACCAGCAATTCCCAGCTGTAAACTGAACAACCATTAACCCCTTCCCTGTTGTGGGTTTCCAGGCAGCCACTCATAGGGGGAAGTTTTTCCCTTGCTGGTGAAAGATTCCAATATTTCATAATCAGACATCTTGTATGAATCAATGGCTCGTTTAAAAATAACCCCTTGACCCTAACTGTCTGGGAGAGCCATTAGAACAATGAAAAAGAGAAGCTTTTATGCAAAGCAACATTTCTTATCTGATCCCTCAACTGCTTCCCTGCACCCTTGAGTTTCATTTCTCATTTACCTATGTGACTTACTACCTTTTTCACTTTTCCAGGATCTCATTTTTCCTTTCCCACTTTTTTTTTTTCTTCTTTTTTTTCCTTCCTCCTTCAAGCTAATTTTTTATCTTCCTATCTCTGGAATGAGAAGATGAGGCATGGCTTTAGCTCTGAACTTACACTGGGAATAGATCTGAAATCCTGGACCTGATACACAACTCCCAGAAATTTTTCTGAGGGAAAGCATCCAAATTCTTAATCTAGTGGCTGATTCCCTCCTGGCACAAACTGAAAACCTAATTTTGGATCTCAAACCCCTGAACTTCCCGAAAGTAAAAATCTAGGCATGGATTTTTTTGGCTGAACTAACCCTCTCACTGCTGGGAGTGAACAAGAGCCTGAACTCAGGCCAGACCAAAATAATCAAACATCTGATTTATTAATCACTATTAATCAAATTGCATTACAGCTGCACAGGCAGGTCCCACTGCTCTTCTTTCTGGGTACTGACTGAAAGAATAGACAGCCAACAAAAGACAACACAGACTGAGCCATCAGAACAAATTTAATCAACTGAGTATTAATCTTCAGAGCTGCAAGTATGAGTTATTTTGAAAATTGCTATGCATTTAAGTAGTGAAAAGACAAATACATAGAGCATCAGAGCAAGTTAAAATACAGTTATTACCTTTTTCAACAAGGAGAGGATATACTTGCCCAAAACCTAAAAACTTAAAGTTACTCCATTAAGAGCTAAATTCCATTTCTAGCCTGATCAGCACAAACTGCTGCTGCTGTCACACTGAGCCCACATACACTCTGATCACCTCTGACAAGAAATGTGGGTCAGTGATTCCCAATCAATAAGCGCAGTCCTGCTTGAGACGGGCTCTTTGCGCTGCACCTCATGCTGAGGCAATGAAGGACCGGCTTTCCCATCACCATTGCACGGCACTATCAGGGTAGCTGACCTCACCTGCACGTTTGCAAATTGGCTTAACCAGCTGCAAGTTTAAACAGGGCAAAACTGTGTTCTTTTTATTTCCTTTCTAAGTTCTGAGCATTTATGGTTCATTCCTTCAAGTTTTTCTCTACAAATGTGAAAGTAGATAATTCTTTTATGGCTGGAAGGGTTCAACTTTAAGAAAAATAATAAAATATGAAATCTGGAAACATTGATCCTGCAACCTCATCTTTCTTGGCATGTAGTCAGGCCATGGTACCAGTGGTTAGATCCCCATCCACAAAATGGGCCTCAGCCCCTAGCAGTGTATCATCACGGGACAACTTTTGTGGAAGCTGAGCACAAAGACAACCATTCTGGTGATGCTGGAGAGAGTGGCTCTGCCAGTGCTCCCCGTCTTTCATAAGCTACCACAGTCCAGCTCACGGTAAGGCTGCAGTATGATTAGACAGACTCATGTTTTTCTGTTGCAACTTGTAAGACACTATGCACTAGCCTATTTGATAACACAGAGTCCATAGGCCTCATTCTGTAGAACATATCATTTCTTCGTGCACTACTACAAAGATGTATTATTTACCACACACTCAAGCAGTGGGGAAATATAATTCCAGTCCCTGAAGTCTTTAGAAATAATAAAGGTGAATTTTCCTTCAGGAAGAGAGTAGTACAAGAAAGAACGTCAGTAAACTTAGCAAAATGAAGAGTGAAAAAGAATATGATTTCTGGCTACAAATACATCAAGAGGAAAATAGGAAAGGAAGGAAAAGAACAAATTAAGCTAAATATTATTACTTCTGTAAGAGCAAATAGGCATGAATTGACTATTAATAAACCGAGGCTGAAAATTAGAAGGCTCCCAACCAGCTCAGCAGTCTTATTCTAGGGCTGTCAAACATGGGAGCAGCAAAGACCAAAACCCTAGCTTAAGAATAAAACTGTTAAGGCAACAAAACAATTGTACAACACGACACTTCCGAGAAGGCACTTGAGTCAGCATCCCAAGCAGTCCTTCACAGGCCTATACTTCTGAAAGTTTCCCTTTTTAGCTGCTTTAGCACAGCAGACAAGCATTTCACTTTCATTTCGCTTGCAGTAATGTTTCTGTGTCCGAGACCAAAGAGGAAGAGGGGAGGTTGTGTTGCAGTCCAGGGGCCAAGGCATGAAACACTTGGACAGCTGGGCTTCTATTCCCACCTCCTCAGTCTCTCAGTCACTAACTTCTTGCATGATCCTTGGTCATTCTGTTTCCACCCATTTTGACTCAATACCAGGTCAGAGCTAAAAATAGATATATATCTTTACTATTTCTACAGTAGTAGTGCTGCAGAGCCAAACACTACATTTGTTTTAGAATACAATGCTCATCCTCCAAAGTAATTATTACTAGATATATATAAAAAGAAAATATTGGGAGTAAGCATAAGTCAAAAGGAGTTGATCCCGATCAATGTGATGAAACTCCCCTATTAGCTTTGAAAGATCTTTGGGATCTTTGAATCCCAGAAAAGTGACACCATTGATACAGGTTAAATTCTCTCTACAGGGCCTAATGATGCACACATATGGCACTAACAGTAAACAACTAATATCAAATACGAAACTATGATAATGCAAACAGTACAAAAGTCTGAATTGTAAATAATGCAAACGGTACAAAAACCTGAATTGTAGAATTATAGAATAATCTAGGTTAAAAGAGACCTTGGAGGTCATCTAGTCCAACCCCCTTGTTTGCAGCAGGCCAGATCAAATCAAAATGAACAGAAAAGATCTCTGACAGGGCAGCCATGCCAGAATAGGCCTTTTCAATTCTACAGTTGCCAAAGAAAGTACAGTTCTGCATGGCCTCAGCAACTCCAAGCCAAAGTTTCTCTGATATTCACTGTGATGTTCACACACACCTCTGGGTTTCACAGCGTGGTAGAAATTAATTTCATCTGAGTCTTGCTCTTAAAATCATTGGTTATCCTATGATAATTATCAATGGGGAACCCCATAGGAAGATGCTGCAAAAGGCCAGTCAGATTAGTAGTATCAAGCTGCATTACAGAGCAGCCAGCCCAGCACACCATCATTAGTCTCAGCAGAGATTAAACAAACCTGCTTGGCCTCTTTCCCCCTTGCTTTGTACTGATGTTCACAGATAAACCTATGCAGGAGAAGCTGGAAAGAACTGAATGTCCTGTGGGAGCTTTTATCAAGACCAGGGAGTGAACAGCGAATAACCACTCAGCAAGTCACCTTCTAAGTTTAAAAAGCAGCCTGTTGTTTTAAAGTATGTTAGTCATCAACAAATTGGCTGGAATGTTCTTCATTCCCTCAGTCCCCCCTCTCTAGTCTCCCTCTGCTGGAATTAGCTAGCTGTTTTTCCTTCTGCTTTTTTTATAGACAAGAACAAAAATCTTTTGCCTGTTTTTAGAATCTAACTTGTGTCATCTTGTTTGGAAGGCTAACACATGCTTGTTCTAACATGTTTGTTCTTCCTCCTTTGAACTGTAAACTCTTGGACAGGGACTTTTTCTCATCCAGTGTTTGCCCAGCACCAGCACAACCATCTTCCTCAGAGCCTCCCTCCGTTCCTGGCACACAAACAGTAACTCCAAGCTACACAATATTTATTTCTGCAATTCTTCACCACTGGAAACAGACTCAACCAACTCCTGGCAGCTAGAACCTGATCAGAAAAGATCCCCATCAAGGTCAACCCAGCATGTCTCAGGAGATGTCTGGCTGGGATGTGGGATGGAGTTCTTCTGTTGTACCCTTCTCTCTAGATTCTGACTGGCGCACAAAGGTGTACTTCCCAATACAATGCTCAGTCACATTTTTCACATTTCTGTTATTTACAAACAATAGTGCATATGGTCTATGCAGGATTGACTGATTGAAGCCTCTCTTAAAACGTAGATTCAAAAATATAAACATCAATTTCTAGGATATACCCAAGTTGACCACAAATAGCAGAACAGACTCTACACCACTGCACTGCCATTACTCCAGTAACAGGGATTCCAGTATCAGCTTTGCTATTCCAAATTCATCCTGGCTTCAGCTCCACAGCAGTAACACTTTCTAGCCTTCCTTTTTCTTTATGATTCCCTTCCCTTCTGACCTGCTTCCTGTTCAAGGAAGAAGAAACTAAAGACGCATTTCTTCTGTATTCTATCAGGATGCCAGGATATCCTATATTGTTACAAATTACTATTATTAATAATAATCTGTAATTTTAGAAGTACAGATGGTTTGCTTAACAAGTACAAAACCTGGAACTGGTTGGGACAATAGGAGGTAGATACTTAGTGAACATCTCTATTCATAGTTCTTACCACAGTTAATTCTTCAGAGTAGCTTCTCATCAACATGGCAATCACTGATTATTTTTTTTAGTTTGCCAATTTGGCTATAGCGTTTGACTCCAACTTGATCCCAGGATGAACTCCTCTTACGGAAAATGCCACCACTGCCCTCTCCTGTCCTTTCCTCGTCTTCTGTTTCACTCCTTCTTATCCCAATTTTTCATTAACTCTGGACCTACAATCTTCTTATGGATGTGACACAGAAGAATGCCTAGGATATTTTTTGTGCCCTCTTCTCCATCATATTTAGAAGCCCTCAAGACGCAAATTGTCTCTTTTCTGCATTTGTTTGTATGGCACCTGGTACAAGGGGTCTTGCCAGGGTCACCGACTGCCAGCGTAAGATAACACCCACTATTTTGGCTCTAGCATAATCTGCAGAGCTTTCTAGCTCTCACTTCTCACTACTGTTAAAATAAGTTCAGTAATATAAAATAGGCAACATTAGGTTGTTGTTTTTCTGGCATTTCACACCAATGTCTACTTCTGAAAACCTCTTTGCTAGATCATGTAAGAACTTTGGCCAAGCCCGTGTACTTTATGGAGCAAGAAAAACATTCTAAGAATGAAGATACATTTCGGATAGCATCCCCTCTCCCACTGATCCTTGAAGATTTTGGTCTCTGCTGATTAGTTTTGCGGAGAAATTTGGCATGTTATGGAATCTGCCATAGATACTGATAGCACAAAAATCTGAACAATCATAGGCTAAATATGCTATCAAGTCAGAGGTCAATGAGCATGCAAGAATATAGGCAGTGATCGCAAACACCACTAAGTACACAAACAGCTAACTCTGATTTCTTGCAAGGACAAAGTGCCTTAGCTATACAAAATCTGGGAATGACATGTAAAACTAGGCACAGAGCTGTACACATGTACCACAGAGCAAGTGCCATGCCTGGCCCGTGGCTGCTCTGGTGAAGGAGAACCCTAAAAGTATAGAAGTCTCAGGCTCAAAACCTCATTGAAGAGTGAGGTTGTTACACACAGACAGACTATTTGGAATGGTAAGGAAAATATTATTCAGACATAAATATGACCAGATTCTCATTCTGTCCTGCCTTAAAATGAGAGACTTAGCATTTTAGTCTAGCCTTCTCCAAAATAGTTGAGAAATAGCAGATTCCACATTCCAATACTATGACATTGACTGATAAAACAAAAGATATGGATGTGAAGAATATATGTAAAGATACGTTCCTTCTGCCTCTGAAAGGCTGGACACAACAATGTAAATGTTACTTCACGCTAGGACCAACTGGAGGTCAAGACACAAACATCACACACAGAAGTCATTTCACCTGAAAGGTACAAATGTAATTAAACAATAAGCTATATATGTTTATTCCCAGTTTTGTAATCAGGATTTACTAAAGAGGAAAAAATGTCGAGAGACCGTTTCTGACCACATTAACACCAAACCTCAATATACAGGCAGACAGAAGAAGGTGGCTAAATTCCTAACCATATTTCTGGGAATCGGAAGGATTCAGAGCACTACAGACGACATCTGGATGTGAAGTCCTGACATCTGGGCACAGTATTTATCACTACCACACTGGTTCAGCTCCTATCAGTGTTACTTATTGGTACAGAGCTGGAAGTAGCAGAGAAGAGGTCAGTCCAGAGCACTTGAAGGATACTACCTCTGCTTTGTCAGGCACCTGGATCCTAAACCTTTCTTCAAGTAGCAGGCACTGGTAATATCATGTACCCAGTTCCAGGTACGAGGAGCCCATGCATCACCTGGTAGTTAACAGGGACTCCAGGAGTAGCAGCAGTGGGGACAAGGACAGAAGCACAGGGAAATTAGAGAACTAAGTCCCTGAGGATACAAAATATGTAAAACAACTTTCACAAATAACAATAATAAGATAATACTACATGATGCAGCTGGACATCAATCTATCCTTTTTTATGGACTCAAAGTAGGATTTTAAGTCAGAGAACAAGGGATGCAAATTTTTCCTTTTTCCTTAGGGAAACCTTGTCATCCAGGTTTGGTTGTATCATAACAACATGAAAGTCCATGTCAAAGGCAATGTAACATTTTATGACATTTTAAAGAAAAAAACATCATTTGAAGTGGGGCCACTGTGCTAATAGGCTCAAACAAACAGAGCCGTATGATACTATCCTAAAAAGTCACCTGCACTTAGTGTATTGTTTTTGCATCACTAGGTGATATATGCAAAATGGAAGGAACAGATCAGTGATTTTATATATAATTCTTTGTGACTTGTGTCACTCTTATCTGATATTTGTATCTTGTAACATCTCTCTGTCACATCTCAGATCTTGCTCTCTGCATGTGAAATTTTGCTGCTTGCTTAGTGCGGTAAAAACCTATAGTTTCGGGAAAAAATAACATTTTAAATATAGAATCAGCCAAGCTGATTCTCCCCCTGCTTAATTCTTGTAGTGAGACAGGCAGTGAAGTTGCTAGTTTGCCACAAACACCATTAAGACATCAGAAGGTAGGCAAACTCCTGTCCCATCAAGGGTCCGTGTAACAAAATCACATTCTCCTTCAGCTACAAAAGTTGATCAGCTTCACAGGATATCCTGAAACTCCCAGCCATCCCAGCCCAACAGAAGTGTCTCTGAAGCAGATTTGCAGGTCCAAAGGCTGAAAGAGCCAGAAGGGAATATTATGGTCCTCTAATTTGACCTGAATACAGAGGCTGTAATTCTTAAGCCTAAACTAACACATGCATTCTTGAAAGATTTCTAATCTTATTGTAAATGTTCAGAACCTGGTGAAGCCACTGCTGTCCCTGATAAACAACTACAATGTTTAATTACCTTCACTGCTAGCAAGTTGTGTATTATTTATTTTAAAGATCACTATTTATTCTTTACTTTTGCTTCTAGCGTGAAATCTTGTCATGTCTTCGTCTGCACAACTGAAATGCCCTAACTATCGCATGTCTTTCATTGCAAATATCTACACAGGGTGGTCAAGTAATTTTTAAAATCCTTCCTTTGAGATGAATTTAGTATCAAAATTTGTTTACCAGCTACTGGATTGTTTTTGTCTTTTCAATCGCCCTTCGGGACTTTTGTGTCCTGCTTTGAGTAAGTGGACATAAGAACAAGACTTTGTGTTTAAATAACAGCATTATTAACACGGAATCATTTTCATTTTTCTGGAGGTCTAATGGCTTTGTAAACCACGAACAACCATATAACTTAAGGTGACAGCCTGGCTCTTCAGCCACTCCTGTTTCCTGATCCTGTGTGTTGAAATTATGTTGTTTTGGGGAGTTTCTTTTTTTTTCGTTTTTCCATCTCTGACTTTTTTTTTCTGTGCTATGAAAAGAAGCTCTTCATGTTAGAGGAGAACAATCTCCCTTGGCTCCTCTCCAGTTCCTGGAGGTAAAAGCATGACAAGCAGCGTTATTCCATAAAACTGACAAATAATCTCTGCCAGATTTTTCCCAATTAGAGCCTATTAATCTTTACAGTGAATCCCTTTATTCATCCATAAACAAAGTCCAATTATACCCCACTAGGAAAAAGAAGGGGCAGTTGCTTCTATGATCATAATATGAGCACTAGTAAGATGGAAGGGCTGTGTTTTTAACTGTCTTAGCTCTTTGTATGCTATAGCTGTGCTGCAATAACGATCACTTAACTCCAGATAACTGGCCAGAGATTCATTGGTGACCTTTGATGACACCCATCACCCAGAAGCACAGTATACCCAATCATTCCTAGTGTGGTATTTTTCAAAAGAGTTTCTGGCACCATATACAGTCAATATTCTTACAAAGGACAACTGAAAACACAAGTGGGGCAGTTAGAAAGTTCTGTTGCTACAGTCACAACCAAGCTCTCCATCACATAGTTGACTCGCCACTGCCTTAAGGTTAGATGCACTCTCAGAGATGTACTCTCTACCCCCTCAATAGAATAATTTTGGATGCCATGGGAAAATCAGAGAAATGGACTTCAGAGAGTGGCCAGGTTCATGGCTTCCCCTAAAAAGCATCTCCTTTTTCTATTATCAAAGTCAGACCATTGGACTGACCCAGGAGGGTATTCCTATGCTCGAATGTTATTATTCTGAGGTTATTTATTAAACACAACATATCCAGAGAGCTTTGTATCATAGTTGTCATATTTTATGTGTAATATTTATTTCACTGAAGATAGCCCAATTTTGAAATTATTTTTCATTAAGATACATAGTTACAAAACTTTTTGTGACTATTTTCTTTTCTGTCATTGAATGTGATTCACCACTCTACTAGTACAGGCCATGATTCATTTGGTCTATGTTGTTTACTATGCATCTTATTTTAGCAACTTGGCTGTCCTTAATCCATTGGGATTAGATTTGATTACAGAACTATTACACTGGATAACTATAACCTGTCACATAAAACAACCATTCACCCTCATATTGGTGGTGTTGTATTTTATTCCAGCCTACTGAAAAATCACAGTGCATTTTTTCTCACTTTGTGTTTTCTATGTGTCACATTGTAAAAGGAAACATTACATTGCAAGTGCTACTAAAATAAAATTCTTCTTTTTCTCCTTTATATTCAGAAATAAAGTTACTTCACTGCATGTGGAATGTGTTCAGTGTCTCTAAGGTTGAAGGCCACAGGCTGATATTACATGCATCAAAATCAAAATTTCCTGACTTACTATGGCACTACAGCAGATTTGCATGCTAGCCCTCTACATCTGGAACCACACATCTGGGAGACAAAATTAAAACCAGAAGTTAAGCAGCTTCTCAACTATGTAGCTAGAATTTCCAAAGTGACAGGATGTTGTGGTATCTCCCTGAAAGCTGTCCTCACCTTGCTGATGAATTACGGTTCCTGTAATTTTTGGCCACATGGCATCATGTGATCCCATGATGTCCAATAGTTTCACCACGAGAATCACAGTAGGAAAACCCAACTTGGCTTCTGGTGACTACAAAAAAGCTTGCTAATCACTGGTTTAGAATGTGCATGTCAAAACATCTACTTCATACAGCATTTGTGTGAGTAGGTTTCTCCTTTTTAAGAAACTAAATACAGATTTAAATGCACTGGGTACATTATTGAGGCAAAATAAATAGTGCTGAATCAAAAATGGCAATGGAATTGCAAACATACAGCTGCTTCCACTGATATTGTTGGATTTCTGTTCCTACTGGTCTGGAAAAAGAAATAGTAAAAACTAATTGGTGAGATACAGGCAGCTCACATGTTGCTCATAGCCTCATGGCAAGAGTTTACACACATTATCATAGACTGCAGAACTTGGCATTCTTTTTCTTCTTTTTTTTAATGATAAAAACTAGAAGAGGAAAGGAAAGTGATAAATTGTTTACTTAATTATTTACTTAGCTTAGCAAGGGTCTAATAGCCTGGCTTACCTAGTACAGAATCTGACTGCTCAAGACAGTTTGTTATTAAAAATGGAGTTACTTAAGAACTGCTACTCTAATCAACACACTGCTATAACTAACTAAGGCAGGCATTAACTTCATTGCAACCCATCAGGGCTCCGGGCTCTGTAAAAGAATTGGAGCAGCCTAGATTGCCTGTGTCCTGGAAGTCACAGGAAGGGACGTCTGTACTGGAATGAGAATGGAAAATCTCAATAGTTTCATAATTTTGACAGTCTACTTAGGCGCTTGAGCACTTTTACAAGAGAACTTTGAAATCTGGGCCACAGAGAGAGACACCAGGCTAGAGTGAACTACAGTATTGCAGCTCGTAAAATTTCAAGCTTCTTAGATTTCATATTTTTTCTATAAACAATACTGCTTCGAGAAGAAGCAATGTAATCTAGCAGATCACATACCAGTGTGGAAGTTGGGAGAGATGTAGGTTTATGCCTGCTTCTACCAGTGAGCACAACTGAACAAGTTTCTTGCCTCTGTAGACCTGCTTCCTCTCCTAGTATTTCAGTAATAAAGCAGGTGGTTGTCGCTCACTCCGTTTTGAGCAATGATGAACTTCCTGAGGACAGGTCCTGCCTGAATCAGCTGGGGACTCACTGGCATCAGAGGAAAAATTAGTAAGCTTAATACTAAAGAGGTTTTGCTTTTCTTTATTGCTGGTAGCCCAGCAGAAGCAGCTGCTCTCCCTCCAGCGATAGGCAGTGTACAAGTCGAGTGAGTTTATCCAAAACAAACAACATTTTGTAATACAACATGTATGAGCTTCCCTTTATCTTGCCTAATAAGCAAGCTCAGACTTCATGAGGTTTCCCACTCTTGCCAAAGCAAGGTGTTTATACTATGAATGTTTAATTTTGTACAGAATAATGGCAAGACAGTTAGGAAAGTATGGGACTGAAATGTTGTATTCCCCTTCATGACATGATGGGTACACTGTAGAGTGTCACAGAAGAGCCTGTGAATAATTCCTACAGACTTCCATATGAAAACAGAATTTAAAAAGAAGCTGCTCATCCCCCCAGCACCCCAGGCAAGAGTAAGGCATTATTCAGAGAGGAAGGATACCCATAAAACAGTCAAAGGATATTGGGTTTAATTCTGTTTATTCCATTAACACTCAGTGTGACATCAGAGAAATCATTTAGATGTAATTTTTATTCAGTTTGTTATGGACTTCTGTGACAGCCAGTATCTGTTTGATTTGTTCTTAGTTTGTGTGTTATTTTCCCTTACAAAATAAGCGACTGTGTCTGAAGAAATCCTGTGGAAGGAGCAAGAAATCACTTCTTCCCTTGAGGAGCAATTGAGACTGGTCTGGGACAGAAGCTTCCAGACCAGAAGAACATGACAGACAAATGAGAGCGAGACAGTCACAGCAAGGAGTTACGAGCCTGCGGCTCAAATAGTGAGACTACTGAGAGAGGCGATTGAGCAAGCACCCAGGGCTCAGAGGTGATGGGAAGAGACCAGAGGAGCCCACGCAGGGGGCAGGGGAATTTGTTTATAAGTTCTTTTTATTTCTATTCTGTCTTAGCTAATTACTTGGAGATTTCTTAATTTAAAAGGTTAAGCATTTTAATTTATATTCCATCACAATTTGGCTTTTTTAGATTTCTTTTGTTCTAGCTAGTCTGGGTGACTTGGTAACAAGTTCAAAAAAGTTGCTACAATTTACGGGGTAACTCTAAGGAGTTGTTTGCGTTTCAGTGATGTCTGAGTTCTGCAGATGGAAAAGCCTGACTTCTCTGGCCTCTGCCTCCTTCTGGCAGGAGTACAAACTCTGAACACTGCTCATTATAAGAAGTATTAGTTTGTATCATGATCAGAGTCTTCAGTTTTGATTTCTTTTCTCTGCAACTGTTGATGATTGGTGCTGGTTTCAATTACTAAGATGACATGAAAAAGTTGCAACAAATTTCTGACAGAACTGAGTCGAAGCTAGGATGAGGGTCTGTGCAGGCTTTTTAAAACTTTCTGTCCTTGCTCTTTTTTTCCTTGCTCTTGAAGTGGACTAACATGAAAATGGCTTGGAGCATCCAGGTATGGCTGTCTTTTTTTCCTCAGTGATAAAAGGCACCATGTTGAAAGATGTACCATAATTTTACACTGTAGATGCACAAAAAAAAAAAAAAAGCATTTGAAGACCAGATTTTCAGCTGATGTTAACAAGTATTTCTCCATGGATATCAAGTAAATATGCATATTTAAGCTAGCTTTGATTCTACCAGTGGAATTCCAGTTTAAGTGCCCATAGGAATTAAAATCTAAATTAGGTCATTTTAGGTGAAAGAATATAGGCTAAAAGGAAAACTTTTCCAAATGTGTAAAATCAGACATGCTCACTAAAGTAATTTGCAGCGTACAATGGTGAACTGCAAAACAGTCACATCGGTTTACATATGAAGATGTAACCCAAAGCATAAGATATTCTGCAGTAATAAAGAGAGTTAATATAATGCCGATGGCAATATTTCAAGAGGTGTTGGTCCAGCAAAGAACAGAAACAAACTGAAAGGTGATGCTGACAGCAGAAAGCAACAAAGTAGAGTTATTCAGCGGAAAAAGACAATTTGACAAGTTTTCATCACTGATGGCAATGCCAAAAGAGTCATCACGTATGAAATTTTCAAAACAAAGAAAGGCGAGATCTTGGCTATCCAAGATCATTATATGGAAATTATTCCATTATATATGGAAATATCATTATATATTTCCATTATATGGAAAGAGCTCTGTGAGAACTAATGGTCAACCTGTATTATTAGATACTTCATTTCACTGAATTGCTTCTTTTTCTTTCCCCAACTAGAATATCACTCTAGCTACTAAAAACTTTCTTATCCCAAAACTCAAAACAAACATGATTTCACTACAAAATAAAAATCACATTGTGATAAAAGAAATTTTTTACATTCACTTGCTCTAAATAGTCAAAGAAACACATTTTGTTTTCCTAAAAGTTCAGGAAAAGAAAATCCAAATGGTTTTCAACATGGACAAAGATAATTCTAATTAGACGTAACTCAAAGGTTTAGGATAGCATGTAAGTGTTTAGTACGTGCCTAAATCTCACCGATGTGAATTACATATAACTACATTCTTAAAATTAAACATGTTGTAGTGCTGTGTTGAGCAGCTAAGTACACACTTTGGTACTTTCCTGAATCAGGGCCACAGTCTGTGGGAATTTCTTTTTCATTAACCGATTCATAAAAAGGCATGTATGCATAACTGAACCTTCCCCGTTGACATACCTGTCAGCAGTTATGAAAACCAGTGTGTAACATTTTAGAACACCTGAACAAATAATCTTTCATAGTAAAACCCTTCAACTGTTTCTGCTTTATACACCACATATGATTGTTTATTTTCTTTGGCACTGTCCCAATTACAGTGGAATCTTGCTATAAACAAGAAGAGTCACACTTTACTAGGTTAATTTCTTACCAAGAACTTTTGCTAGTCAGAACTGAACTAGCTTCATTGTTAAGCTCTTCTGGAACACAGAGTATTTTGGTCTGTGTCCTTATAAATCACCATGGGAAGCTTTATGCCATGGGTACTATATGCTGCCGGAATTGGCAAGACCTAAAGTTAAGGTACAAATCTGGACACTTACAACACTACTGTCACTATTAGTCACTGCAGCATTACTGCTTTGTCAAGATCCTGGTATAAATCAAGTGACAGATAGACTTAAAGAATTAATTTGGCTCTCTAATACCATCTCACAAGAGACAGAAGTAGGAGTGAGCTAGAAGCACAATGTGTCTCCGAAGTTTTACTAATTACAGAAGGGTAGGAAGGAGCTATATGGAAGGTAAGTAAACTGCAAACTTCCTAGGCTGCATCCGTCTCTCACCACTTCCATGACAGCTTAGCGCCAGCCATCTACAAGTGTGTGTGTGTGTTGTGCAAGAGTGTTTTTGTGTACTGGGCATGACAAACAAGGCTAACTCTAGAGCTCCCCGGGCCAGCGCCTAGCCAAATCCACCAGAAGGGAACCTGACCAGCAGAGGCAACCAGGTGAGGTGGAGAACATGAGAGCAGTGGCCTAACACTGTCTGACCTGGAAATTACACGGAGTGAAAACAGGGAGAAGAAAAGATGAGAGTAGCAGTGTACTTCCGACAGCGCTGAAGGGGACAGGGTGAAAAGTAGCCACTCTTACACAAAGAACTGTCCTGTAAGACAGACTCCTGGGGTCTTTGGAACTGGTAAAGAGACAGACACCATTCCTGTTGGGTAGGCAGGTGAGAAGTTGTGCTGTGCTTCTATCACCTCCCTTTCCCACTTTCTTTCCTGCTTTCCCAACTACGACCCAAGTGTAGCAGACACAAGCAGGAAAGGCTGCGGAGAGACTCCAGGCACTGAGCAGAAGCAGCATCTGTGCAGGGGAATGGAACTAAATACTATGAGATGATTCAGCTCTCATTTGGCAACTGCTGCGTTAGATCACATGTTTAAGCTCCCTGATGTCTCTATGGGTTGTTCCTTATACAATTTCTGGAACACTTTTCCTTAACTAGTTCTACACTATTATATATAGAGATCTACCACAACTCTTACAGTAGTTAATCCTTAGTGTCCAGTCTATCCTTGCTAAGATCTTTATCTTTGTTCATACTCATCTGACAGTAATTCCACTTAACCTTATGCTAAGAATCATACAAAGTTAAATTAGTGTTTTCTCTCCACTCCTTTAGCTGGTTTTCCTCTAATTCTATTTGATTCAACTTAAGAGAACTTATGGTTTTGTTACTTGGATGGTAAGTACCTGAATAGTTCACTTGCACATCCTTCATCTGGAACCATCAAACTCTTAACTATCTCCACTTCCTCCTTCATGTTTAATCTATTCACACATGACTGCCTCCCACTTCTTTTGAAGTTACTAGCCCAATTTTAATGAGAATAGGATCTGTATTTTAACCAACCACACAAGTCATCCTTTATGTAGTGCTACAGACATCCTACAGATCACATTGGGACTGTAATTTTTACTGCCATATTTTCCTTTAATATAGAAACATCTATTATCTATTTCCTTTTCCATTTTAAATTCCACTGTACCTTGTTCTGTCCTCATTGATTGAGGCTAATTGAGCCTTGTATCTTAATAATATTCTTGATCTTGAACCACTCCTTATTCAGTGCAGATTCTAATGTTACCACTTCCTACACACTTATAATAAGACCAGGCCATGTTTGCTTCGATAACTGGTATAGATTTTGTACTGTTGTATATATGTACATAATAGCCTTTTCGTGCTTGCCTGAGCAAGTATGTGAGGGATCTAAAGAGCTGAATGGAAATAGCTACTACACTAGCTCTTATGTATCCCTCAGAGAACGTCAGCCAAAAAATCACGGTAGCTGAAAAGACACTGGACATCTCCCAGTCCGGGCCACGTGCCACGTCATCTATTAAATCATGTGTGTTGAACCATCATTCAGTTGTTTTCAGGAAAAATGATCTAAGGCACAAAAATGCCACATGGCAATAAAGATTACATTAATCCCTTAGTGTTTGGCGGGGGTGAGAGCTACAAGTGATGTATTAATATACTATGTTGGAAAATCCTGGTTTTCAGCAGAAAAAGATTGCAAAATCCTAAATTTGGTATTGACTCAGATTTTGAGCCAACTATAGCAGGGAAGTCAGCATCCTTTAACAGATTAATGGATGCTGTGCTTTGTGGCAGACTGGATTGCTTTATTTTCTGTTGGTGCTTAAGCAGTAATTTAGGCTATCTTCTTCACACAGCTCTCAGCTGCAGCCTGAGGATGAAATGTTTACTACTGTCATTCTGTATGCACAATACAAGCCCTAGACTATACAGTCTAAGCTAAAACCTAAATTTATTCCCTTTTACAAGGGAATTTTCTCACAAAGAACTTGAATGCTTGGCTATCTGACTCTATGTGTGATAATGATACACTGAACTAGCACTGGAAGAAATTCTTAACTGAGGCAGATGGACAGTTAAGCTACTTAATATTTCTAAATAAATAAAACCATAGAAATTGCAAAGGACCTCTGGAGGTTATGTCACCCAGTCTCCTGCTGAAAGCAGGACTATCATCAATGCTAGATCAGGCTGGCTGTGATTTTGTTTAACTGAGTCTTGAACACCTCCAGGGATGGAGATACCGGAAGCTCTCTAGGTAATCTGTTCCTGAGTACCCTCTCGGTGAAAAAGTTTTTCCTGGGTCCAATTTGAACCTCCAAAGCTACAATTTGTGATCATTTCCCCTTGCTACATTGTCTACAGCTTCAGAAGAGTTTGCCATCTTCACAATTCCTTTTCTAACACTTTTAAGCTGCTATGAGATCCCCCTCCCTATCCTCTTTGTCAGGTTCAGGTTCATATATAGTGAATGGCTTTGCAGGCAAGCACAGAGATGCCGTCTTAGTGTCTTTTCTGTCCTTTGTACAAACAATCAGTATAATTCAAAATCTGAACACAATGATGAAATAAAACATGTTTTGTGGAATTAACATGCAATCAGCATGACATACTACTCCTAGGTACACACGTAGGCCTCTGACCTAGGGACACAGCGTACCCCTTTCACATTATACACTCAGCCCATAGTCTTGCAGTCAGACGCAGCCGAAAATGGTAGGTTGAGTCTGAGGCTGTCAGTGGCTTGTGGGATAGAGGCATCTCAATTTCAACATATTCCACCTCTAACAGCTTGAAATACAATGTCCTGAGCAAGCTAGGAAACCCTGAGCAGAAGCTAGACTTGCTCTGGTTTCAAAGTCAAGCAAAAGTACTTCCCATCACACACAGCAAACCCCCAGCCAGATAGAACGATCCTGTAAAAGTGGTATGAGTAAGGACCAGATGTTATCGTGCAAATTGAAGTCAGTGAATGAAACCACACTAAGGGCTGTTACTTCTTTCTGTCTGTCAATCTGAAGTATTTGGTAAACTGGATAGAGCCTGAGATATTAGGAAGGCCATGAAATCATTTCCTTTTTGCAGCTAAACTTATTGAAAAGTATTTCTGCATTCTTCATAAAAAGTGCACAAGCAGTTCTTACAGGCAGGTTACTAAAAATCCCCCAACACCACACTTGCTCGATTTCCTGCTCGCTCCTTATATTCACGAAAGTTTCACACTGAATGCTCACAAAGAACCATCAAAGATCAGAGAAAAGATAAATCTTAATACCTGTAGCCCATTCACACAGCGCAGAAAGAACATCCTTCTTAAATGCACAAGGGGGCCATGTTAGATGGTGTCTGACACAGTCATTCTATTTTCTGCACGCAGTTTAATAATCAAACAAACTTAAAGTTTACATTATGCTTACAAGAAAAGGCTATTGTGTTATTAGCTCATGTGATGCACTTCAGTCCTGTTATAATGTTTTCAGGCGCTTTTTTAAAGACAGAACACTGTGAATGTATGATGTAATCAGGCACTATAAAATACCAGCAGGTTAAAGATTGCATAGAGAACAACTTCACCAGCTGCCACAATTTCTTGAAAATTGTTCAGTTTACCAAGAAAAAAGTATCATTTTTCATGCAGAACATAGTGCAGTAATCTCCTCCTCTAGCTTTCTATGCAATCCACATACACTTTTTAGTTTTTATAAAGTCCTTTTTCTAGTATAGCAAGCATTAGAGTGGGACTGCTAGAACAGCCAGGGCTGGGTTCTGGCCATAGATCCTACCTTTGCCTTGCACATCAGTATGAAGACAGCACTAAAACTTCTAGCTCCTCAAATCTGCAAATAGTTTTATAACATGAGAAGCAAAATCAGAGTGGAACTTCCAAAGAAATGACCTCAGGAGAATTCAGCTGCAGCCTTCCATGTCTTCACAAGCATGTTATCATGGAATTCATTACATTCCAGGTTTTTACAACACAAGTGATCTGAGCTGATGTTTAGACTCTTTGAACCTTTATTCAGCAGCAGCACTACTAAATGTAGTAGATTCAAAAAAATATGGCAGTCTCTGCATAGAAATAAGAAGTCTACTGTAATTTCAAATTCACAGACAAAGTGCCTGTTAATGGTAGACATCAATTTCTCCACAGAAATATACTTCATGGCTTGCTTTCTGATTAAAGGCTTCTTGGATTCCTTATTCTTTTATTCAAGAAGGAAGCAAAAATCAAAACCTTCTTGATTAACTGCAAAATAAGCACTGGATAAACTTTTAAAAACTACTGTTTATTCTTTTCTCTCTTCTGAAACACCTTCAAATGTGAGCTTGATCCCTTTTCACAAAAGGGAATGGTGAGACTGTCTGACAGGTGCTTTAACCTGCTACTCCTTATCGCCTGTCTGCTTTGCCTGAGAAAGCCACCTACACACATCCTCCCTGCCAGCAGGTGCATTACAAAGGTGCGTCTGAGTCCCAGCCATCGCTGTAATTCAGTACGAGCTTTATAGATGAAAATACCATCACAGCAATGAAACAGTCAGAGCTCTCAGCACAGCAATTAAGCTGTCAGGATTCTGATGTCTACTGCTTTCTACATAATCATTAACTGTTTAGTTTCTTTCTTGCATAAAATCTAAATTTTACTGTGAACTGTAAAAACACTACAGGAAACTTTACTAGCCTGGAAAAAATAATTTTAATTTCAAGTGACATTGCTTTCCCCAGACTAAAGTCTATTGTTACCTGGCTCACTTTTCACTTCTAATATGGTATTCCATTTCCCCTGCAGTTTAACAGACACGGATTCTTTTGGCTCCTCCACACCAATCTTTTCAGCCAAACTGCTTTCTGGTTTAGAGTCGGGGAATAACAAAACAGGAGAAAACCAACCTATATAACGGGACAGCATAAACTGAATATACATTTAACGTGCTACCATCATAAATGAAGGTTACAGGCCAGTCACGGATCATGGTCCATTTTATTAGGTGCTCTGTATGGCCCACATGGATAATTCATCTTTCAGAGAAGCTGTGGGTGGGAATTTCTCTGGCAGTGGCAGTCTCTTCCTAGCCACGTAATTTTCCAGGTGCACTCACTGAAAGCATATGGGTACTACAGTTGCTCTGTAAACACATGCATGGTAAATTTGGCACTTCAGACATACCTACTTCGTAAGTCTCCTGATCACAGGGAATGTCACATGATAGAAAAGCCATGGGACAGAGCCTGGCTCTGCCACCAGAATAAGTACACAGATCCTTAGCCAGAAATCCCTGAGCTTTAGCTCCCTGGTGAGATAAAGTATGAGTTATGGCTGGATGTATAGTGGCATGTAAGGGAACACTCTGATCAAAGGAAGGACAATGAAAGCAAAGGTGCAACCACCTGTTCTACAGCTGCTAAGAAGTCTGAAAAAGAAACATTCATTTTTGCTTTACATAAGAAACCCCCTAGATCTTAGAGGTGTTATTCTTTTCTAAATATTTGGACCAAAATGTCCATTTAGAGATGAAATCTCAGTTCTGCAATTTGAAGTGATGCATACACAGCCAAAATGTGGGAGAAGGAGGCTGCATAAGGGGAATACAAGAACAGGAAGAGTGAACAAGAGCATCCTATGCAACTGCATAATTATCATGACATCAGGAAATGGAAAGGGCTAGCAGTTCAGTCTTCTTGGAGAATGGAAACGGTGCAGGTTCCATTCAAAGTAATATCTGGTAAAACACTCTGCTCAGTATCAAGTAAAGTAGTGGGTACTTGCACTTGTATTTTATACATCCCACCTGAGAAGTGGAATGAACGGATTGTACAGTACCAGGGAAGATAAACAGACAAAAGCAAACACTCCCCTTTTAACACTCTCACTCTCTGTCAACTACAAGGTTCCATGAAATGCTTCACTCAGCACGTCTTAAATACATATTTTAAGCTAGAGTCTGATCAAACAAGATTTATACTAGTAAGTATTCATTATTACACTTCTGTAACAGATCAGGAGAATGCCTTTCATTCTAGAAATACTTTATATCAAAAGGTGAAAGCACCAAAGCAGATCCTCAGCTAGAATAAGAAAATACTGCTTCAGTAAAGTTAATAGAGCTATACCACTTGACTGATGGAAAACCTAGCCACAGCAGAGCTAGAATTGAATAAGAAGATTATTTTTATGTGTGAGCTATGAGAGGACTGAGATCATTATGTTTTTCTAATAGACATAAACACACCAATATTTAAGGATCCATTTGCAAAATGAAACACACGGGCTGATGAGCTGTTCTGTGGAGATGGAACAGCCTTTATGATCTCTGACCTTCACTTTCACTGCCTTCACCTCATGAAGAGCTGCTGCTACCCTAAAATATACATACATAACATTTTATATGTGTATGCCAGTCAAATGCTAAGGAAAATTATAAAGGTTTAGCTTCAGTGCATGAAAGAAATACACTGTCAAAAGAACTAGATGAAGAATACTGACTTCCCTGTTATTATAATTCTGTACTGTAAATTTTGCTGAAATATTTCAAGAATATAACTTTTTTTTGCTTTTATATTGCTATTGCTAGAAACTAAAGATATGAAAGGTAATTGTGGATCTTGTGCATATTGATGTGAAGGGGTCTATGCAGGCAGGGGAACTGCGATAATCCTGGGGTTCCAGCCAGACCCATCAAACCTGGAACGCGACCTTTCTCTAATTGCTGCAAAATACTTTCATGACAAAAGGCTCTATTTCTGTCTTTATCCAGGTCCAAATGTTATGTTACACCAGTGTAGGCTTTTAGCTTTTGGTGAGAAATGTTCTGCATATTTCATAAATTTGACAAAGCACTGTACCCCTTACAGGATCAGGCTCTAAGCGCTAGAGAAACCACCCAGCCTTGCCCTTTGTGCAATTTGCTTAGAGATTGTTTTCCAAGTACTTTTTGGGCTATTACTATAATGGGTGAGAAATTAATTAGAGAGTAAATTCTTACATGCAGTTGCTGAATTTGGGGTTTAGCTGTAACTAACTGTCATCAGCTGAGCAAGACAAAAACAGTATATAATGCAAAACAGAGCCTGGCAATGAAGTAATAGGCAATAGGGTCAAGCAAGTATAAAAAAAAGTGTGAAACTGAAAACCTCCTTCCAGACAAAATGAGTTAAAAAAGGGTTAAACAGCAGAGGAAACGTTGATTAGACTCATACCAAACCTGGGGGTGGGGAAAAACTTTTCATTTTTTTTCTGCAGATTTTACTGCAAAGTGTTACTCACAAATCTCCTGTCAAGGGCTGTTAAAAGCATTCTTAGAAAGCACCAAATGCAACTGCTAAAAAGTAAAGGACTAACAATATAATTGGGATCTAAGACTTGCTTTCACCTGAATTCCTTGCCTTCAAGTGAAATTCTGAAGAAAGTCGCTGTTTTCTGTAGCATATGCTAGGTCAAACACGATTCCCTGCTTGCAAACCTAGCTGGTTCTTTACATGGAAAGCAGCATTTCCAGACTTTCTGCCGTTGTCCTGTGCTAGTTCTGTCCATGTGCTAACAGGCTGAGCTCCACATGTCTTCTTCAAACTCTTCCCTACAACACGGGCTCTGCCCTCCAGCATCATGGGAGTTGCTACATCTTTCCTTTTAAGAAATTATATTGGTCAAATTTTTGTTTAAGCACTGACTTATCAAAAAAGCACAGATTAGAAGTACGCAGCCTGTCATAAAACCACTCCCATGGCAACGTAGGGTTGCATCTTAGAAGTATGATGCTCTTCAAGCCAGCCTCTCCTTCCCTGTTACTGTTACTGGTATTGATTCAGGATGTGTTACTCTCATCACTTCCTCCATCCTGTTCTGTATGGTCCAGCTGGTCCTCTCCCACTGGTTGGTTGTATGAACATTACAAAAAGGGTTTGCTGATGGTAGAAGAGCTTTCAGCATTCTCTCTGGTTGCACCTATGTGGCCCTTCTGTCTGCTACTATTTAGCAGACTGCCCCACATGAGAAACACATTCGGTTCTCTGACAATCAGCCTTTTTGTCCCAGTGCCTCCTGCCACTCCCAGTGTTCCTGTATTGTGAGAAAGGGATTCCTTCGTGTCTGCTCTACTTTCATCATTAATTTCTTGGCTGTTGATTCAGCCTCATATTTGTCTTATTGAACATGGAGATCTGTTTCTAAATGCAGACTTTCCCTCTAGCTATTTTTCTCCCTTAAAAACTCCTTTCCTCTTCTCAAATGCTGCCAAGAACTCCCAATAATTATTCTCTCTGATTTCATGCTGAGAATTTTCTAATGCTGCATTGCAACCCAACTGATTGTTTGCACAATCAAAGGCAATAGATGTGTATGTCAACAACCATAAGCTTCAGGTGATAACATCTTTTTATTTTCACAGGTTTCTTATCAACACACAGTATTTGCCTACTGACCTCAGAACTGCCTTATTGCGAACCCCAGCACTCAGTCACATTTCTTCACTCTGGTTTATGTTTATTGTGCTGCTGGGATTGCATTGCAACTGGCTCTATAATTTAGCTCAAATCACACTGGTCATTGATTAAAGAACATATCTGCAAACGTAGGAGTCATACCACTGGCACCTTCTTTTGTATTGTGTATTCACTAGCAAGACCTTGGATTCGGTAAAACTATTTTGCAGATAGCTGCTGCTTCATGGGAAATTCCTGGATTCTAGGTCATTGTGCCTGATGCTGCTTTATTTCAGGTGAGGCTGCTATGGCACTGGGATATAATATGACATAATATGATGATTTTCCACACATTTTACGTTGCTGCTGATGAAACAGACCTTAATATTTCCACTTCCTAGGCTATTTTCTATGGCGCACATGCTAGACCACAATAGATGCTATAGGATGAAGCCTTCAAAAGGTCCTGTACTTCAGAAAAAGTGGAACATAGGACACCAGGATATGTTTACAGCAGGAGGCCAAATCCCTGCTGCAGTAAGATTCACTGAGACCAAATCTTACACATGAAGTTGAAATACCTATACGTAATTGTCTAAGGATTTGGCTGCAGTTATACTCTAAGACAAACAACAGAACAGGAGTCTGAAGCTGAACATTTTGAAATTTGGGAGACAGAGAAGCTGAAACGTGGGCATATAACTAAATTCAATGTCACTACTGGGGAACAGCTGCAGAAGGCTGGAAATTGGCATGTGGCCAAAAACACCCTAATTAGAGTGTAAGCTACCTTTCATCAGCTGAATCACAATAACATAAATGTGAACATTCTTACTCTGCCTCAAGTAAAACACATTTGTTGAAGCCATCAGGACAGCAGTTGGGGACCACAGGTATTCTTCCTGTAGTTCAATTAAGTATGTTTTGCTCTTTGTCTGTGTTTGAAGGTAAGACCTTCCATTTCCACACTAATGCATTTAACCAGTCTTTAACAGATGCCACGTCCCTTGCCCAGCATTAAGGAAGCCTCCATTCTGGCTTTCTCCAAGGAGAAAGTGATCAACCCTAATCATTACAATTAAAAAAACTACGATCACAATTAAATTTAAATGAGATATTTCGTAGCACAATCACAAGCATCAATTTTTCCTTGTTTGAACCAATACTAGGTGAACAATTAGAGCACTTGGAGGGGGAGGTGTGAGGATGAGGAAAAGAAAAAAAACAAAACTGAAAAGCCAAAACTGAAGAGGCTTTTTGCAACAGCAATTTATAGGCATAAATTCTAATTAATGAGAGCCAGAGAAAGCCTCAAGGAAAGGCTAAGGCAAATCCAACAGGTCACAACAGAATGAGAAAAAATTCATAGAATGCAGTGTGTCTGGTCTGTCTTTTGATTACATTTGCTGTTCTTGTTGTTTGCATCAGCTTATTTTTAATTGCTGGTTGCTGTGTTACTGCGGCTTCAATGTGATTTCCCACAAACCAGGATTTCACCTAAAAGGCTTTTTAGCCAGGCAAAGCAGAAGGTATTCTATTATAGAAGACAGGAAAGGAACAATACAATATTAAGGAAATGTTCTTTCAGTAATTAAAGACAAATTAAGTATAATTTGGGTGTATGTAAATGACGTGTTAAATTGTATAAATCTAAATCGTATGAACCCACATGTATAATAAGAAAGCCATAGCAGAGATCAGGGCTTTAGAGTGCTGGGAACTGTGTGTGTTTAGATATCTGTAGATACGCATATATACAGATAAGCATATGTGCATATATACATATACCATATATATTTAAGCACATATCTTATGACACTTCCGAAACTTTTGCTACTTTTTATCCTTCTATATTGTCTTAAATTCTGCTTCAAGTAATAACAGTGCAAAGGGTAGATTATATTGAAATACAGATAATTGAGAACAGAATATTGCTCTGAATCTCTGTTGCATGTGATGGCTTTTAATACCATCCTAAAGACAGTAAAGCAAAAAATTACACATTGCATCAGTATATCTACTTGTATTCTCTCCATTATTACAGGTGAATTTTCAGGAGTGACAGGAGTTATTGCAGCAGTTGTCAAAAAGGTAAAAATGATACTAAGATTGTAGGCATTTAAAGAATGATGCAAAAATCAGGAAACCAGTTTTTTTCAGCTTGTAGTTTGGATCTATCTACCTTTTGTTTTTTAAAATCCACCCCCTCACCCTTCCAAGTTTTGCATCACATTTCACACTGTCAGCCCCTCAAGAAATACAGAAGAAGACAATATCATACTGCAGGTGCTTATTCTCACTTCTGTCTACATCTGAATCTCCAAATCAATCCTATATCCACTTTTTCTCAGCATATCAGTTCTGCTGTATCCCATCACATGCTTGTCTTCCCACAGCTATTTGTCTTGTTTTGTTCCACTAGTCCTCTCCACAGTAGGTGTTGCAATGAGGATGGGACATAAAAAGTGATCCCAGAAAATCCTCCCCAGGGAAGAGGAGAAGTGAAACTGCCCTAGATTCTGTTTTCCCTGCCTCTTTTTGTAAGAAAGTTCCCAAATGGATGAGAAAGATCTCAGTCTGCCTGTCCTTCCCAGTAAGCTGAGCGTTTGCCCCCAGGCAGGTCTGATCTACTTCGCAGGGCACAAGCTTCTAACATGACAAGTTCTGGCGAGGTCCAGCCAAATCCTGCCACTTACAAAACAAGAAAGTAAATCATCAACATTTACACAAGTGCTGTCATTCCTTGTACTAGAACTCTGTGGATCATAAATTGCATTGCTGGAAGCCCAAACTACCATTTATATTCCAGATATTGAACATACAGAGCAACTTCAGAAATTTCAATATCACGGTTTCTATCAGTGTAAATAAATAATGCTTACAAGAATAAAAATTAAGTGAGCAATGTTAAAAATAATTTGCAACACATTCTGTTCTGACTGACAAAAAAACATATTTAATTCACTAAGGAATGCAATCAGATGAAGAATGAAGACACAGTACACATATGACTCAAAGCTGATGGAAACAAATTAGTCAAATGAATATTTGCCGGTAGTATTCACCCAGCTCTCGGACAGATAACTTATGATTTTGTCCTGAGTTTGGCAATATTTTAGTGTTTTTCTAAACATGACGCCCCAGCAACGTCCAGCCAGTTCTTGGTCATAAGCTACTTCTACAATTCTGATATGGAAACAATTCTGCACGAGATCTGTTCAGTATGTGATACACACAGCAGGAGCACATTTGCTTCTGCCAAGATGATGCATATTATGCCTCACTTCAGCCATTCTCACAAACTGTATTAAACTCCTTTGTAAGCCATCTGCCTAGTGAGCGACAGATTGGCCTGTTCTGTCATATGCATACAGAAACTAACAGAAACCCTCATTTTTCCTTTAAAAAAATCTAAATCTAGTCTTCATGAATGAAGGGTAATACTTTAAGTCCATCTTAAAACTCCAATTACAGAAGACAAAGAACAAAAATCCATTATTGCTATGATTAAAATATCTTAAGGTTTTGAATCCAACCAAAATATCAGGAGTTGGGCCCTTCCAATTGGAGAAGGGGGTGGCTCACCAGGTTTAATCTCTACACTTGGCTATACTGCTCATGGTGCAAGAACAAGTCTTGACACATGTCTGTCAGCTCCCCCGGCTGTTTTGGTCTCCATGCCACCAGCAGGTCCAGGCATGGGTTGTTTTTTGTGTACAAAGGGTGGTATTGATGGAAACAAACAGTTGAGGCTTGTGGGACAAGTTCTTCAGGTGGATGATGGGAGGGTGCTTGGGATTTTCCCTGTTCCTCCTCTTTGTTAGAGTTGACTCCCTCTATCCTCAGCAGACTTTATGTTAGTGTCAATCCACACCAGAAATGCTAATACTATACCTACAGCAATTCGGAGGTGGCTTGTGAGACTTACTATTGAGTATGAAAACATGGCTGATTTAGCAATTTGAAGCCAGATGTTCACTGAATAGGGTTTTGTCTTTCACCTTGCTAGGATTTCTCTCATTGTAATTCTTTTAGCTGTAATTGCCTCAGACATAATTCATCCTCTCCTTAATGAAACTTTTCACATTATGCATTATTTGCACCTTTTAATTGTTTTGCTATAAATGCCAACCTGAAGTTTTATTAGTTTACATTCACATGATTCAAAGACAGAAAGGGCTATCCCTATTCTAGCCTGACCTCTTATGTATCATGGGTCATTTGATATTACCCCAGTAACCATTTTAATGAGACAGCAAGTCTTTCAGAAGGGTATCCAGTACTCTTCAGAAGACAAGTCACGGAGAATCTTCCTCTGTGTTTGACGTTTGTTCCAATGATTCTGATAGTGACTGCTAAAAATATATGTCTTTCTTATACCTGAATGTCTGACTCAATCTTTTCCTCAGTTCTTATTATGCTTTACTTCGCATTTTAAATATTCTGCTACGTAGTCTTTTTCCCTCCAAATTATATATGGTAAACCATTCACTTAGTCTTTTTTTTTTTTGATCCAAGAATAATTTCTGTAGCAGTTTTCAAAAATCTTCGTATATCATCAACAACTTTTCGAAATGTGAATACCAGAACTAATGGTATATTCCCTTCCCAGAGACATTTCTTTTGTACCATGTTTGGAATCTAGGGGAATGATCTACTACAAAGCAACAGAGGTAGGTGTACACCTGCCAGCCAGCTTTTGAATATCAGCCTTTGTGCAGAATACCACAAGTAGCAGGGAGCAGTAGGTTAATACGCAGGTCATCACATCTGTTCCAGTTGATTAGACACCATATGCAGTTTGCCCGAATGCCCACCATGGCTGTAGTTACAGCTCTTGTATAAAATGTTGCCCATACGTAAACACAGACAAGTTCAGAAAGCAGTTGGAACAGAAATATTACTGGTGTGATGAAGGAAAAACGTGTAAATGTTTAAGGTGTGTGGAAGAATATCTGAATAACACAGAGATCAGATATTTGACCCCATACATTAGATGACATTTGATATAACACTGGAAGCAAATTTTTAAAATTTAACCCTTACAGAACACATAAACATGTCAAAATTATTTTGTAAGCACTGCATGATCCTATAAGGTCGTCCATGTCACCTGAATCAATCATTTTCAGTTATGAAATGATTCTTAATCATACAATTCTTTGGTGACAATGTTTATTCACTCGGTATTACTTTGCAGTTTTAGTATGACATGATATATTCCAGTCTGAAGAGACAATAGACCACGCCTTTTTTCTTTTCTTTTTTTAATGTGGATAGGAGATGACTAAGGGCAGGTCCTCTAACGAGCGTTTGGCCTTTAATGTTTTTTGTTTCAGACTCTGATTCCAATTATAGTTGGAGTTCCACCCAATTTCAGTATTTTTTGGGTAAAAAAAAGTTATTGGCTAAATTAATTTCTGGTTTGAATCAGTGGACATGTATCGGGATAAATTTGGCTCAGTGGAATAACAATGGCAAAGAAGCTGAGCTACATGATTTACTGTGCTAAATACAAAGGCTGGATCTAACTGTTTCTCTCAATCCTTTTTCTAAAAATGTGAGAGTAATCCTTTTTTCTAGAAATGTGAAAGTAAGGAAACAAACAAGAGGACCTGCCTCGCAGAAGAAATAAAGCTCTATCAAAGATGTCACAGGCTGAATGCTAGGTGATTTTCATGTTCTTCATACCTGTTTTTTCTCTTTGACATACATGTAGAGTATTGTTGTCTCTACCTTGTTCCGCAGCAGATTATGTTAAATTGTCCATATTTCTAATTAGCAATATAAATAATTGAGCAATAGTACATGACAAGAAAATTACATTTTGAGCTACTGATGACATGCCTTTGGTAGTGTTGGCAGAAGCATATTATTATGAAATGGAATTTAAAATTGAAAAAACCCAGTGAGAAGAACTGGAGAGGGTACAGTATGTTCAACGCCAGGTAACGCTGCCGCGAGTGTGAATTTTCTGACAGCCAGTCACAGAGTCTCTGCTCACACCAAGCAGGAGCATGCTGCTGTGCAACACTGCAGTATCTGCTGAGCATGCAACTGTACTGCATGTAAACTGTGTTCAAGTAACAGGAGTGAGCAGTCAGGGACAAATCCTGTGCATGTTCAGCTCCTGCTATAGGAAGCAAGACGTCATCATTTATGTGACTATCACACATCTACTGCAAGCAAGGAGGGTATTAAAATCCCACAGGTGACAGAGAAAAATTTGTGATTATTTTGTGGTTGTAAAGTCTGAGAGAAGGAAGCTGTTTGGAGAATTTAGGAATTATTCCGGCTCACTAGCAGTGAGTATAGGCAGGTAAGAGCCATAGAATGCTACTAAAGCCTTAAGAAGGAAGCAATGCTTGCATGATGATTGATGATCATCAGCACCAGAAGGGCTGTCCATGCCACTTAGTCCAATTCCCTGCCGCTGGAGGCAACCATGCTATGTAACCCTGTTCATATATTTACCAAACTCTGTCTCAAGATCACTGAAGCCCTTTGCTTTCCCTGTTTTTGTAAGAAGTAGTTTCTATTTTCATCTGGCCAGTAGTTACGTACTTTTTTTCAATTTTACGTCTAAATTTATTTCTATTCAAACTATATTCATTGTTCTTAAGCCAGTTTTTCTTCCTCCTTTCCTTGTGTTTGTTCTCTGAACCATTTACAGAAAACAGCAGTCATTTGCCCCAACCTCAATGGTGCTAGACGAAGGACCTTTTTTCAGACACGTTTTGTAATTCAGGTGCTCTATTCCCCAGCTCTTATTTTCTTTGCATGTCATCACCCTCTACGCACGAGCAATCAGAAGCATAGAAGGTATTCAATATGTGGTTTTGTTAATCCACTGCACAATACTTTTAGTATGTCACTATATCCACTGAAAATACTTCTCGCAGCACATCACAGGACTATGTTTGCTGTTTTCACAGTCAGAAGTTGTCAAATAGATGTATATCCTCCCCCAAAAACCTGACATTTTGAACTGGGAAACTAGTTGTTACCCTGCTTTTGTCCTATAAATGTGAATCAATTAATTGTTACTCAGTACAAAATAACTTACTACAGTTCTTCTATAATATAGATTGTCTAAAATAAAACCCTATTGATTCAGCAGCTACTTAGAAAAAGTAAATTTGTTATGAATTCCAAGAACAACTGGGTTGTAATGCTGTTTGCAGCACTTGCTCTTCAACCTACATCCGAGAAACGAACGTCTCCAATTATAATACAATACAAAAATCCAAAATGTAAAATTCATTTTCCCCACTATGTTTATCTGATTCTTTTACAAAGAAAAAAAAAATCTGTCTTGGACGACAGGTTAACCATGAGCCAGCAGTGTGCCCTGGCTGCCAAGAAGGCCAATGGGATCCTGGGGTTCATCAAGAAGAGTGTGGCCAGCAGGTCGAGGGAGGTTCTCCTCCCCCTCTACGCTGCCCTGGTGAGGCCTCATCTGGAGTACTCTGTCCAGTGCTGGGCTCCCCAGTTCAAGAAAGATGAAGAGCTACTGGAGAGAGTCCAGCAGAGGGCTACAAGGATGGTGAGGGGACTGGAGCATCTCTTCTACGAGGAGAG